>Ga0208644_1001145_pt1 | contig 22748 bp, 16 predicted proteins | sample VirMetDEL_Nov_18_FD_184517 | JGI IMG/M metagenome (GOLD analysis project Ga0208644, IMG submission 184517) | Aqueous microbial communities from the Delaware River and Bay under freshwater to marine salinity gradient to study organic matter... | ecosystem: Environmental > Aquatic > Marine >...
ACCAGCAGCAAGAGCATATTTGACGGGTGCAACCGCTGGTTGGACTATTACAGACGCAGGACAAGCATAATAAATATAAATGCATAAAGGATAATTACTACCATGAGCGGAGCAGCAAGACTAGGAGACAAGTGCGGTGGCACTATAATAAGTGCAGCAGCAACAGTAACTGCTGAAGGTTCTCCTCTTGCACATATTGGAAGTCAAGTATCCACACACTCTCATGGAAGCCACACACATACACCAGTTGTGATAACTGGATCTGGAACAGTGACTGTTGAGGGAAAACCAGTAGCAAGGCTGGGAGATATTGCTAGTTGTAATGTTCACAGTATAACTACTTCTGCCGGCACAGTAACAGTTGGAGGATAATTATGCCAGTTTTTCAAAGACCATTATTGGATGTGACAGGATGTGATATACCCGATCTAAGTTTCAGTGGACTTGAAAAAGCAGTTCTAGAATTGATGGGTTCGACTGCCGAGACTTTTGTGAATCCAATCGAAGGTGCAATGGGAGAGATTCAGGGTGCAATCGGAGAATCTTTACAGAAATTAGGTGGAGCAGAGTTCAATATACCCTTTGGAGAAGAGGGAGATACTGTCGGGGGATTTCTTTCTGGTAAATTGGATGGGTTGAATTCTGGTATAGATGAGTTTAGAGTTCACACAGATAGACTTAGTGGTGTTAGTTCTGTTTTAGATATTGGAGGTGGTGCATATGGACCCGGTGGAATTCAGGGTGAATATCCCGGTCTTGCTGGATTGCACTCTCTTGCTACACAAGTAAATACACTCAAGAACTCACTGAAAGATCCACTGCAAGCAGCAAAAGATCATTACTCACCCATATTCAATAGTCTTTTTGGACCCGGAGATGATATGATCCGTTCTGTTCAATCTTTGGTGGACGGTGATGTTTCTAACTTTTTAACAAACTTTCCGTTTGATCAAGATACCTCTGGACTAGTTGAATTGGGATCTAAAGTTAGCGATCTACAATCCAACATTACAAATCTAATCAACGATGACAATCTTGCATATGAGGCTGCACTAGATTTTGTATTGAAGAAGACAGTGGGGTTCAGTGTTTTGAGTATGCTTGAGCAACCATGTTTAGGTAAAAAATTGTTCGACAAGATTGCTGGAGGAGATTTGAAGGGGGCTGTCGAAAGTGCTGGAGAGGCAGGGGGTCTTTAAACATATAGATATAAGGATATGGCAAAGTATACAGACATAGATCTAAACTTCTCAAGAAATCCCATCACCAACGATGTTTCTATTCTTCGTGATGAGGCTGCTATAAAATTTGCCGTAAAGAATATAATTTTGACTTCAATAGGAGAAAGACCATTTAATCCTGATTTTGGTTCCGGTATAAGAAGTTTACTTTTTGAACCACTCACACCAATAACAGCGAGTGCATTAGAGTCAAGAATACAAAATGCACTCTCAATCTTTGAACCGAGAATTTCATTAATGACAATACAAGTAAATGCAAACTTAGATTCAAACGCATTTGATGTCAGTATTTTTTTCAGAATGACAGGGACCGACAGAACTCTATTGGTTCCCCTCACACTTAAGAGGTTACGATAATGTCAACAAATAGAAAAAATCTATCCATAAATTCTGTCGATTTTGACGGTATCAAAACTAATTTTAAAACCTTTCTTGAAGGACAAGAGGTTTTCAAAGATTACATCTACGAGGGTTCTGCTCTTTCGACTATATTAGATATTTTAGCATACAACACTCACTATCAGGCATTTTACAACAATGTTGTTGCGAATGAACTGTTTTTAGATACAGCAGTCAAGCGATCATCGGTCGTCTCACATGCCAAAGCATTGGGATATACACCAACATCAAAAACTGCATCTACAGCCATTGTTGACTTGTTCTTTGGATCAAACCCCGGAACTACAGTTCTTCGCCCCGGCGCACAATTTACGACAACCGTTGATTCCGAGACTTATGTTTTTGTCAATGTTAACTCTGCTGAGATCACAAACATTGATGGTGTTTGGACTGTAAGCGATCTTGAAATCAAGCAAGGAGCATTGGTAAGCAATACTTATGTTGTTCCTGACTCCTCCACAGAAAACAGATATGAAATAACCGATCTTGATGCAGACACATCAACAATAAAAGTTCGTGTTCAAACATCTCAAACCGATACTACTGGATTTAATGATGTTTGGAACAAATCTACAGATCTTACAGAACTTGATTCGACTTCAACTGTTTATTTTCTAGAGGAAAATCCAAAAGGAAACTACGACATCTTTTTCGGCGATGACGTTCTTGGTAAAAAAGTTGAAACCGGCAATTTGATTACGATTACATATTTGATTACCGATGGAGCAGTTGCAAATGGTGTCGGAGCCAATGATAGTGAAACAAATAGATCCTTTAGATATCTAAACGATTCCAATACTGTTGTCGTAAAATCTCCTGCATCCGGTGGCGGAGAAAAAGAAGCCAGTAATGTGATTCGTTTTCGTGCCCCAAGATCATTCACCGCACAAAATAGAGCAGTAACCAAAAACGACTATTCTTCTATAATAGAATCAAATTTTAGTGACTTTGATTCCGTGTTTGTCTATGGAGGAGAAGAGGCAGAACCACCTAGTTATGGAAGTGTGTTCATTGCTCTCAAACCAAAAACAGGAACTGTTATAACAACTCCTCTAAAAAAACAAGTTGAAGAATTCTTATCAACAAAAGCAGTCCTTGCAACAAAACCAATAGTGATTGATCCAAATTACACATACTTAAGATTCAACTTTGATGTCTCTTATGACACAAACAAGACTTCACTGACAGCAGCATCTTTGGCGGAAGCGATCAAAACAAATATTGTCCAGAATTTAAACAGAAATTTAGGAAAGTTTGATCAATCTTTTTCAATATCAAAAGTTTTGACTGATGTTGATTCTTCTTCGGCTTCTATTGATTCTTCTTCTGTCTCTATAACGATGGAAAAAAGGTTTTTGTCAACATCGTCTAGAGTTGTTAGTTATGATCTAGACTTTGGAAATCCCATCTACCACCCACACGATGGACATATACCAGTTGTATCTTCAAATGAATTCCGTTTTCTGAACAGTGCTGGCGAGATACAAAATGTGTTTCTCGAAGACGATGGATATGGAAAAATATCATTCTATCAAAGAAAAGAAGATCAGACAAAAACTTTAGTTGCATTAAACGCAGGAAAAGTCAACTATGAAAGAGGAACAATTACTCTTGATAGAGTTCAAATTCTTTCTCCAGAAGAGACACCCTTCATACAAGTTAATGCAAAGGCAAACAATAAAAGATACACATCCAAGAGAGACATGATTTTGATCAATGATTATCAAAATGATCTTACTGCAATACAAGTAAAACTTAATGGAATAGAGCAGTTTGTTTCGACGACCATTGCAACCCAAAACAATTCCCTTTCCACGTTCACATCAACCTATAATGGTTAAGGAGTAAAATATGCCACTAAAAATATTTGGAGGATCACTTCTTTTACCATTAAGGATAGATGGGTACACTTTCGATAGATTGAACTATGTCAAAAGCATAGACGAAAGAATTTCAACTCAACTTAAAGATCAGTTACCTGATTTTATTCTTTCCAACTACGAAACATTTGTTCAGTTCATAGAAGCATATTACGAATGGATGGAGCAAGAGGGAAATCCAAGGTATGAGGGTGTTGCTGTTGGAACCTATAAAGATATTGATGAGACTTTGGATGGTTTCTTAGAGTATTTCAGAAATGTCTATCTTAAGGATTTTCCACTCGATCTTGCTGATGGCATAAACGAGAAGACGCTAATAAAAAACATCACAGATCTATACCGATCCAAGGGAAGCAAAGCGTCTTTTGATCTTCTCTTTAGAATTCTTTACAACACGACAGTTTCCGTTTCATATCCAAGAGAAAGAGTTCTAAGGCTTTCAACCAGCACCTTTGATGATAATAAATTTCTTCGCATTGAACCTATATTTACGATAGATGAAGCAATAACGTGTATAAATGGATTAGTGGTTCAAAGACACCCTGTGTCTGGTGTTATCAATGCAACTGCAAAGATTGATGGAGTTGAATTTTTCCAACAAGGAGGAATAGACTTTTACAGATTATCTCTTGTAGATGTTTCTGGTTCATTTAATGATCAAAATAAAATAGAAATCACAACCGCAACAGCATCTCCAACAAAATACTATGCAACTCTTTTTCCAACACTGTCTGCACTGAACATAGTAAATGGTGGAAGTGGTTTTGAAATCAACGACGAAATCACAGTAACAGACCTAGACAATAGACTTGTTCTCAGAGCAACAGTAAAACAAATAGGACCAGACGGAGACATAAGATCTCTTTCCTACAGAGACAACTACAACGTCTACAGAGAAGCAGATCAACTTCAATATACATTCGTATCTTTTGCTGGAACGGGTGCTGAGTTTTCTCCAAAAGCAGGCAACATTCTTGCCAATAAACCGGACACCTATTTGGATGAGACTGGAAAACTTAGTTCAAGATCATTCATTCAAGACAACTTTTACTATCAAGATTTTTCTTATATTCTAAGAGTAGATCAAGCCCTCCAGAAATATGCAGCAATCGTAAAAAGGCTTGTTCATCCAAGTGGATTTATTCTGCTGGGTGAGTACTTAAACGAAAACACAATCACAGCCGGTTTGACACTAACCACATCGAAAGACATTCGATACAATCCTTTGATTGGTCATTATCTTCCACATACATTTGGAACGACCATCGACCCAAGAGGATTCACATACGGCGGAACTCATTATGATTTCTATCCTTTGGGATACAATGGTCAAGATGGAAGAACCGCAGAAGACTTTTTTGGTATAGAGTTTGCATCATCTATTACAGGAACACCACATCTCTATCCCCAATATGGTCAAACACATAATCCTTATATTGTCTATGACAATAAATCATCAAGTTCATTAACATTTGATGACATCGAAACAGAAAGAACTCTAATAAATGGCGCGATTGGATCAACTGGATATCTTGGCGCAACAACAGATTCGGATGGAGAATTTGTTGGTCTGTTTGGATTTTTCCCGGTTGGTTCAAACAGAACAAACACGATAATCGGTGGAGGATATGATGGCATAAGTCATTACGGTGGCTATGTGTCTCCAAAATATACTAGTTTATCTGGTGGATACTATGGAGGTCAAGTTGTTCAAGTTGAAGGAACCGATTCTCCAACGGCAGACTATTGGATAGTAAACAGACATCCTGCTCACCTTGGAGTAACTGGAATGGGTCTCACTGGAGAGAGACAAAGAGTTAAAATACCGATGCTTCCAAATCCAAACTCAACTGGAATTTCATATGTTCAAGGCGAAATAGTCAGACAAGATCGTTTGGGTGAATCAATTGCAATTGGTGAAGTCATAGATTTTGTTCCTAGTGCATACAACCACAATGATATTCTGGGTGATGATCCGAACAACTTTCCAAATGGTGCTGCTGGATTTTATAATATAGGAATTGACACACTATTGGTTGATGTTTTAAATGGAGTCTTTGTTGCATCCAAGTCTGTTCCAATAATTGGTGAAACCACTCAAACATCAAGATTGGTAGAATTATCTTTCATTCAACCATCAAGAGATTCTTCCAGTGCTAATTTTGGGAATACATATAATACGAGTTGGATGGATATTCCCGTAGAGACTTTTATCTACGACGTAGATTACACATAACGGAAAAGACATGACGCAATTCAGCAACAAACTAAAAACCTTCATGGCAAGAGAAATTCAAAGACAGTTTACGTCTTTGGACAACAGTGTTGGATTCTTCATTGCTAATACTGCAACTACACCCAACGGGAAAAACAGTATTGAAGAGGAAAGTAAAACCAGAAGACAAATACAGACAGTGAAACTGTTGGACGATGATAAAGTCTCTCTGATGATAAACAGAGTCAACTGGACACAAGGAACAATATATCAACCTTGGTCATATACTGAAGACAACACACAAAGAAATTTTTATGTCCATACAAGTGAAAACAATGTCTATGCTTGTATCTCTGCTGGTGGTGGAAGAAAATCTCTAGAAGAGCCAAAAGGAACAGATACCTCTCCGATTTATCTTAGCAACGGTTATATCTGGAAGTTTTTGTTTAAGGTTCCCGAAAACTTGAGAGATTTTATAGATGAAAACTACATTCCAATGATTGAAGTTCCCATTTATGAAAATAAACCGTTTCCATATACAGACAATCAAGACAGACAACTTCAATACAATGTTCAATACAATGTTGGAACAGGAAGACTTGACGGAATAAGTGTAAGCACAACGGGTTCTGGATACTCCTATGTAATTCGACCATCAGATGAGCATTATATTAGAGCAGTAGAAACAAATTCAATACGGCTCGATAGCAAAGCATCTTCATCAGATGATGTATATAATGACTATACAATAAGAATAGTGTCTGGTCCCGGTGTAGGTCAGTTCAGAAAAATCACTGACTATGTTGGTCAAACAAAAACAGCAACCATAGAATCTGCATTTGATGCAAGCCTAGATCCATTAAATATTAGAAGTAAGTATGAAATAATTCCTAGTGTAAACATAACCGGAGATGGAACTGGAGCAAGTGCATATGCCAAAATGGGAATTTACACAGACAACAAGATAGATTCTATTGTGTTGGTAAATTCTGGATCTAATTATTCGTTTGCGGAAGCAACCATATCTCCCGTAGCATCACCAACTGCAACCGTTTTAAATGTGAATATAAATCCAGCCAAAGGTCTCGGAAGAGATCCTATCTTTGATCTCAATGTGAGAAGAGTTTCTATTCTAACTCGATTGTCTGGAGATGAGGGAGATCGAGCAGTCATTGGAAATGATTATAGACAGTATGGACTTTGGTTATCTCCAACCATAAACTTTTCGTATGACAATGCTGGAAAGGTTGTTGGAACTGTTGCATATAAGCAAACGAAAGTTGATTTGATTCCAAAGGGAATAACCTTTTCTCCCACTTTTATTGAAAACGGTGAATTTGTATTTGGCTCACAATCATACAATCTGGGGAAATCAAGGCAGTTCATTAGTTATGGAACAGCAAGAGCGCAAGTCACCTTAGATGGACTTAACTCACCGTTTATCAACGGAGAAACAGTTTACATCTTCAGCGGAAACAACACAGATGGATACACATTTACAAACAAAACGGCAGAAGTGACAAACACTTTGTTTGAGGATTCAATTCGTCCTAGTAATCTAGAAACATATAGATGCTCTCACAAACTAAGCATTGGAAGAAATGATGGAAATTCATTTGATCCAGAAGATCCATATCGAGACATAACAATAGATTATGGTGTGACTGGCAGTAGTGGTTCTGTCGGAAATGTCTTGTATTTTGATAACATTCGGGGTTCTAGTGGAGATCTATACATCACCAATGTTTATCCGGGTTCCTCTTCTGGTGCTTTGGGTTTCACTGGAGGAGAAACATTGTCAGTTGATGGACTAGATCTAACCATAGAATCAGTTTCACCGCCAGAACTCAATCTTTTTTCTGGACAACTTTTATACATATCAAGTATAGATCCTGTAACTAGATCAGCAGAGCAGGCTGACATATTCAAGATAAACATTGACTTTTAAGGGAAAAGATGGCTAAATCATACAGAAACGATATTCATGGCGGCGTACCTTACTACGATGATTATGATGAGAACAAAAAGTTTCTCCGAATCATGTCAAGACCGGGTTTTCCTCTTCAAGCAAGAGAGATAACTCAACTACAAACCATCCTTCAAAATCAGATTGAAAGACTTGGTGATCACTTCTTTGAAGAAGGAGCAGTTATACGGGGCGGTGAAATCACAGAGTCATCTTCAATTGCAGTCAGACTTGACAACACAGGAACAATCTTTACAGAAGAACAATTAAAATCGTTTCTCGGCAAGACAATCAGAAATAATTCTGGAGTTCAAGCAACCATAGTCGCATATGCAGATCGAAGTACCACATATCAAGATGATGGATATCAGATTTTCTTTGCAAACTACACAACAGGGAGTAATTTCTCAGCAGGCGAAACTTTAACAATACAAGAAACTCTACCTGTTATTGAAGTAAGCATTAAATCAAATAATACAAACGAACCACCCGCAATTGCACAAGCAAGTAACATCGTTTCTATTGCAGAGGGATTTTTCTATGCCGATGGGTTTCTCCTCAAAAGTGATGCAGGAACAATTGCAGCATCTTCATCTACCGCAACAAGCGCAGGTGGTGCAATTTATAGAGATTATGTAAATCCATCTACTAGTGTTGGTTTTAGAATCGAAAGAGAAATAGTAACAGCCGATCAAGATGAAACACTTAAAGATCCATCTTTTGGTTTTTACAACTTCAACTCTCCCGGTGCAGATCGTTACAAGGTAGAACTTAAACTCGATCAAATTCCACTAACAGAAACCAACAGAGAAAGTTTCTTTGAACTTGTTCGGATTGATCAAGGAAACACAACAAAGCAAGTAAGATATACTGACTATGCAATTTTTGAAGAAACACTTGCTAGAAGAACCTATGATGAATCTGGTCATTATACAGTATCTCCATTTCAAGTAACCACTCTAACACACCAAGATGCTTTTGGTACTGAAAATGAAGACTTTCATGCTATTCAAATTTCTTCTGGAAAAGCATATGTAAATGGCTATGAATTTGAAACAATCGTCCCATCTTATTTTCCCATAGAAAGAGCGAACGGTGAAGACCATCAAGAAACACTGAGAGTAGTAACCCTAAACACACCAAGCAAAAATTATGTAACTATAGAAGCAGAGTTCAATGCTTGGGGTCCAGTTACTGATACAGATAGGGATATGTTTACAAACCAAAGAGCAGCAAACATCGAGAGAAGAAATGAAGATGGTACGTTCGAGACAATTGGAACATGCAACATAAGAACCATTCAAGAAATGGCTATAGGTGCAAACGAAGATTACAACGAAGTAAGAGGTGAATTTAGACTGTTCTTGTTTAACATAAGAATGAACGAGGGCAAAAGATTTAAAGACCTAACGGACATATCGGTTCAAGATGGAACGGTTGGCTCTGATGATAATAAAACGAATAGATTTAGATTGTCCGAACCCAATCTAGATGTTCTGTTGAAAAATCCGGGATCTTCCAGACAAATATTCAAGGCTCCTATTGGAAGTGGTCTCATCAAAACAAATAGAGATGATCTACCCTCTCAGTTTATCGTTAAAAAACCTTATAACTTTGAGATGAGTGGAAGTTCTGCCACTGTTACATCTGAATTTCCTTTCTTGGATTCTAACTATACCAACTATGTGGTATATTATGGAAACAACGCATCGGGAGCAGGTGCAACAATGCTCAGAGTTGGTGTTGACTTAAATCTTCAAATAAACAACAATGCATCACCAAAAACACTAACAATCAGCATTCCTAGTGGATCTATTGCTCAACCAAACGGACAGGGAACAGTAATAGCAACACAGAGATGGGTATCAGAATCAACAAACCCAGAAAACAACATAAGAACTAAAACGCTAGTAGAAACAGAACTCACTACTCCTTCTTTGGGTGGTGAAGTCGGCTCGGACGATGAAACCATTGTTGTTCTTGATCATGCAGATGTCTATGAAGTAACATCAATAACGGATGAGTTTGGCGATGTAACTGATAGATTTGATCTAGATGTAAATCACACAAACGAAGCATATTATAACAGCAGATTGATATTGAAAGCAGGTTTTACTTGTGGAACTGATGCAGACACAGGAAAACTAAAGTTAAACACCGTGTCTTATAAGAGATTTAGTCATGCTGGAAATGGTCCCTTTACAGTAGATTCATATCCAATAACGGACAACTTTACCTATGACGACATTCCTGTATTTACTGACACAGAAACTGGAGAAAAATACAGTCTTGCCGATGCATTTGACTTTAGACCTGTTGCGGTTTCAGAGGAGAATGCTAGGTTTGACAACGGAAGTGGTGAACCACAGGTAGTTGCTATGCCCAGTCCAGCATTTGGTTCTTTTGTTTCTTATGTTCACTACATGCCAAGAATTGACAAGTTGGTGATAGATTCTGACAGAACATTCAAATTAATACAAGGAATTCCATCAAATACTCCTGTTGCTCCGCAGACGCAAGTAACACAGATGACATTAGGTGAATTTAAGGTTCCAGCATATACAGTTTCTCCAGATGATATTAAGTATCGTCACATTGACAACCAAAGAACTACAATGTCTGGAATCAATGAAATAGAACAAACTCAACAATACGATCAATATTGGGCGTATACAAGAGATCTTGAAGCAAGAGCAATCAGCCAAGCGAAAGCGTTTAAACCAGAATATTTCGTTGGTTCAAACAACACTGTCTTTGTAGATACCTTTATTGGACATAACAACACAGTCACATCCGTTAGAGATCACAACTGCTCCATTGATCCAGAAGATGGAACATTAAGACCAGCATTCGAATCTTCTTTCCACCACATGGGTCTTACTGGTGCAGAACTAGGATCAAACACCAAGAAAACAAGCGACAACATTTATATGTTAACGCATGATACTACAATCTATACCTCAAATGTTTTATCTAGCGACACAATAAAGGTAAATCAATTTGGTATTCCTGATTTCTTGGGTACTCTGCAACTATCTCCAAGCAGTGATCCTTATTTCTCCGCTATCATAAAACCAAAGGTTATGGTAAATATTGTTGGTGAAGTAGACAACTGGGAAAGTAATATTGTTGCATACCAAAGAGGCAGAACAAGAGGATTTGGCTCTCAGTGGAGAGACTGGGAAACTCTTTGGTTTGGTTCGAGAAAAAGAAATGACATTAACATAGAACATTCCTCCTCTGGATCGGACTACAGCGCACCAAAAAGATCTTCTTTTGTCTCTAGAATTTTGTCGGACAAGATCACCAGAAAGATTGGAGACAAGATTGTTGATTTGAGTGTTGTTCCATACGCAAGAAGCCGAACAATTACATTTACTGCTAAAAACTTGAAACCCAACACAATTCATTCTGTATATTTTGAGGGAACTAGAGTTGTTCAAGCAGTATCAACGAACGAAAACGGAGAAGCAACAGGCTCCTTTGATATTCCATCAAGAACATTCCTTACAGGAAAGAAACTAGTTAGAATTCAAGATCAAGCCTCACTCGTAATTTCATCATCAAGTGCAGATGCAATTTATCATGCAGAAGGATTACTTGATACCAGAAGCAATGACATCTTCTCAGCAAGACCAGCGATAACCAGAAGAAAAGCCTCAAACACCGAAGATGTTTCTGAGGACTACTATGAAGCAAATGCAGATGGAAACCTGTCTCCTGTGCTTAATTCTGTCACACCATTTGCCCAAGAAATATACATTGATCCAACCAATTTCAGAAACGGATTGATGTTGAGTGATATCACTCTATTCTTTGCCAAGAAACCAACTGCTGAACAACAGGCAGCAAATAAGCCTCCAGTTAAACTTTCAATTCGACCAATGTATCAAGGATCTCCCCACCCATACAAAGTTCTTCCTTTCTCTGAGGTAACTAAAAATCTGGATGATGTTGTGGTGGTGTCAGATCATAATGCAACTGAAGCCACTGGAGGGACCAATTTTGAGTTCTCGACTCCAGTATATCTTCGTCCCGGAAAGTCATACGCAATCTGTATATCAGGAAACTCTACAGACTACGAACTTTACATGGGTGTAGAAGGAAGTCGTGCAAGAGGAATAGATGGAAATGAACTAGTTCCAGTTTCCACCGTAATTCGTCCAAGATACATTCGTCAAATGCATTTGCCACTCAACAATGGACAATCATACAGTGTATTGGATCAGTATTTGAAGATGAACATCAACAGGTGTGTGTTTGATGTAGATTCAACTCTTACGACAATCAAATTCAAGACAAATCTAACTCAAACAAAACCAGCACATGCTCTGTATTTCCACACCAATGAGCAAGTCAACCAGAATGTTCGTTTGACAAATCTTCTAACGGGCGAAACTGTTGCTAGTGGTCTCGATACAAGAAGAATTAATTTCAACGAAACACTGTCTCTTCAATTGACTGAAAAGTATATTATAACAGAAACTCAACAACTAGAAGTAAGTTCTCTTCTTCTTCCTGATGCTGGAACTGAAGCAGTTTCTCCAATGATAGATGGAGATAGGTTTGGTGTGGTTGCTATTGAATACATGGCAAACAACGATGATGCCGCGGCAATCGTGGAAGAACTAAGTCCAACTTCAAGAGTTGCAACGAATAGATCAAGATATATTTCTAGAAAGGTAACACTGGATACAACTGCACATAATATTGCTGCTTTTGTTGAAGGATCTTTCTTGGGTGAGTCTAAGGTTAGAGTCTTTGCAAAGATTCAAGGACCAGATACACCAAGTGGAAATTTTGATGACAACAATTGGATTGAACTTGTTCCCGAAGGAGACAGCAGCACACCATTCAGTGAAGTTAAACCACAAGGCTTAACTCCGGGTGTTGTTAGATTTATATCCGAAGGGTCAGAAAATATTGGTGCATTCAATCAGTATCAAATCAAAGTGGTTTTGATGGGAGACGATGCTCAAAACAGTGGAAATGCTAGTCAAGTTCCAATCATACAATCCGTTTCTGCGGTTCCTCTTCGAGATCCAACTTTAACAGAGGAAGGTCAGGATATAATTCGTCGATCCATTCCGGTAGGAAGCATTCTTCCCTATGCTGGTAACATCACCACTGAAAATCCTGTTCCCAGCGGATTCCTATTGTGTGATGGAGGACTCTATTCTCGAATTGGAGACTATGCTTCACTTTTTGCTAGAATAGGAACTACTTATAACACTGGAGGAGAATTGTCTACGCAGTTTAGAGTTCCTGATTTAAGAAGTAGAGTTCCTCTTGGTTCAGATGGATCAAATCCATTGGCATCAAGGGGTGGAGTAAATACATTTACTTTGAGTTCGAGCCAACTTCCAAAACATACTCACCAATTTGGATTGGGCGACCTGAACGAAAGTGATCCGGTTCTTAGAAATACTGTTATGGATTTTAATATACTTACCAGCACTGGTTTTGAACAAACAACAGAACCTGCCGATGAAGTTTATCATCTTATTGCTAAAAGATATGAATCTTTCGGTGTTAATCCTAACGCAGATATCGCACCATTAGGTGCAATATCTGGTTTTGCATATCAATATCAATCACCGGGGGGGTTGGGGACAGATCTAAAAGGTGTTGCCATTCCGTCGAAAATCGCAGAAACCGTTCAAGGTCAACAAGTTAATTTAGAGGCAAACTACCTACAAGACTATGGACTAAGACCAGTTGCTGGTTTTAGACCAGATCCAAATTTTGATGCAAACGGAATGAATAATGATCCCATAGACATTAGACAGCCATATCTGGCGATCAACTACATCATTAAATTGTAATGTTTATTTACTCTGCTAGTCTTGATAGAGTTGTTGACGGAGATACGATAGACCTATGTGTTGATCTTGGATTTGGAGTTTCAATGGACATGAGAATTCGACTTCTTGGAGTAGATACACCAGAAGTCAGAACAAGAGATTTGGAAGAGAAAAAGAGAGGTTTTGAAGCAAAAAACTTTGTAATAAAGACATTTGAACAGCATGACAACAAGTGTGTGATCGAAACGGTCAAGGATAAGCAAGGAAAGTTCGGTAGATATTTGGCTACAGTCTACTTTGGTGATACATCTTTGAATTCTTTGTTGATCGAAAACAATTACTCTGCATAGATATAGAAGAGGAAATACATGGCAGGAAACGCATTCGACAATCTCAACGGAATCTATCTCTCCGATACTTTTCGTGCTTGGTTCGACAAGACGAATCAAATCATCAACACTCTAAATCCTCTTGAGATCTATGGTATTACCAATGATCAAGGTGAATATGCTGGTATCACATTCACTGTAGGATCAGATGGAATAGTGACCATTGGCTTGGATCTTCCAAATTCCTTGACTGGTGACTTTACCTTCGTCGATGGAGTCACCTTTGCTGGATTTGTAAACGTCAGTGGATCTACTGTGGATTTTGGTGGCGCAACACTTTATGGTAGAGTTGTCAGAAGCATCAATGGTCAAACCGGTGATGTTGTTTTCAATACGGTAACAACTCCCGGTGGCTTTGTAACTGGAGACATTCTGGTATACAACAGAGGTGGAACCTACGAAGGATATCAACTCTTCACTGATGACTTTCCTCTTGTTGCAGGATTAGATCCGCTTCACATTGGAGAAGATGGCGGAGTATTCTTTGGTGTAACATCTGGTGGTGCATCTGCCGCTGCATGGTTGTCTGAAGGTGAAATACAACTCGTTGGTTCTACCTCTTCTGCCGTTTATCTAACGAACAATTCTCTCTCTGCACTAACAAGTTCTAGTATTGCTGGTGCCGAAATAAGATATGAACAAGATGATGGATCTAATATCTTTACCATTGGTGGTAGAAATATATCAGGAACACGTTATGGAACCAAGAATCTTGTTCTTGATTTCGACAATCAATCAGCATCAATAGGTGGAGCGTGGACCGGAGATGGTATATTAAACATTGGTGATATCCAAAATATCGGCACTCCTATTTTGTATACAGATAGAGGTGGATCAACCTTTGCAATCAAGTATTTCACAGCAGGTCAAACTGGAACTGGAAGAACATCCGGTGGTTTTACAGGAATTGCCTCGTTTGGAGGAAATCCTGCAAGCAAAGGTCTTCAAGATGACGAGAGAATTAGACTAGCATATACAGAAGGCTCTGTTGAAATTGAACTCGATGGATCTGGTGCGACTTCTGGTTTTGCTGTTTATGGAAAAGAAGCAGCATATGGTAGTTTGCTTTTACCAACTCTAGTCGCAAGACGAGATGGTAATGTTGTAATCGGTGGTATTGCTCCAAGTGATGGTGGTATCACAGGAACAACCTTTGGTGGATTGAATATCGCAAGTGGCAAACTTCATATTGGAGGAACTGCTGGTGCAGCGATAAGCAGTGGATATCAAGTTCTTTCGTCAAATGGTGTAACTTGTGGTTGGAAAGTTTTGGATTCAACTGCGACCTCATTGGATGGAAGTATTGGACTTCCCAGTTATGCATCCATAAATTCACTCGGAGACATTACAATAAGTCTAAACGATAGTTCTCAGATTTTAGTTGTAGATGAAAATGGAACATACATTCAAGGACCATTTTCTGCAACAATTACACTACCACACATGATGCTAAAGGATCACATCTACTCATCATTTTCTCCGAGTGCTGTAATTGGTGTTCGAATGACACTTGATAATGTCTCCACAGACAAATACATAACATGGGAAGAATTATACATGGGCGGACTTGGTGTAAATAAAATAGTTTCTCCATCGTTTACCTTTACCGGAGATGTGGGTTCTAAGTTGTATTTTACTCCATTCGCTACACTTGGCAATGGATTCGAGTATGCTGGTGTTGGATCATACTTAATCACTTTCAATAAACTAGGATAAACTGATGGCAACATATAGTGGAAATCAATACGGAATCAAGGGATTATTTGTTTTTGATAGCAACTCTGGCACAACGGCTAACTTTGTGACTACTATCTCTACTGGTTCATCCACTGGTGCATATGTTTCTGCTGGTGGATTTACGATTGGAGCAACAGCAGAACTTAAAAAATACATTGGTAATGTTGCATATCTGGATTACAAGAGAACAACAAGAAGAAACATAGCAACCTTAACTACAGAAGGAAGCGGTGTAACTTCTACAATTGTTGACTTTACTCCAGATCCAAGAATTTTAATTGGTGTCTATGTTTCAGGTGGATCTTCTTCCTTTACTGGTGATCATTTAGATGAAATACACATCAATGAAGGAGGAATAACATTCCAAGGATTTCTAGGAAAGATAACCTACGCTGAAAGTGATTCTACTTTGCCACCCAACTCATGTCTTCTCGATCTTGTTGCATATGGGTTGAGTGGTTCTGATAGATTAAATTCATTCAGTTTTAGTATCGGAAATACACTAGAAAACAAGACCAATGGAGTCTCTGCAACTTTATCTCAATCAAAACATAGAAGGTATATAGATCTTGAATCATATCGACAAAAAATAATAGATCAAGTCGGTAGTTCATTTGATGCATCTGGTATAACTAGTGCCACTTTTGGTTCTCAGCATGTGTATTTTCCAACCAATAGCAAGGCTTTGTTTGACTACACCTCGGCTCTTCTTCCTGCTTTTGCACATGGAGCAAGTGCAGCAGATAGTAGGGTCAAACAAGACTATGTGTTTACACTATTAGCAGGAACCACCGGAGACGTTTCAACAAACACCATTTTTGACTATGGTGTCACCTTTAACGCTACCGGCGGTGGAACTCTCGCATATAGTTCAGAATTCGAGGAGTTTGCTCACTACATTATTCATTCCAAGGTGAAGAGAGAAAACGAAAAGGGTTCTACAATCTACACAATTACCAATAAGAACAGCATTCGAGGCATCGACCAAGTTTCATTCTAAACTTTTTCTGCTCCATACATAGAATAGAAGGAGCGGAAAATGGCAAAACCTACGTCAAGAGAAGATCTTAAGGAATATGCTCTAAGAAAACTTGGTGCGCCCGTGGTTGAAATCAATGTAGACGATTCTCAACTGGAGGACAGAATTGACGATGCTCTTCAGATGTTTGCAGAATACCACTTTGATGGTGTTCAGCGAGCGTTCTACAAATACAAGATCACATCCGACGACATATCCAAAGGATACATCAATACCAACTCAATTGTGGTAAACGATGGTGCAATTGGTCCAGAACTAGAAGCGGGAGATCAAATCATCTCCATCACCAGAATCTTTGAGTTTTCCGAAAGCGGAACCAGCAACATCTTCAGTGTTCCATATCAACTCGCACTAAACGATGTTTTTGGTATTCGAAATCCCGGTTCATTGACACACTACACCATGACAATGCAACACATGCAAATGATTCAAGACTATCTCGATCCCGAAAAGATGGTTCGTTTTAGCAGAGTCACCAACAGACTTTATATCGACACGAATTGGACCGAAGATCTTGTTGCAGACAACCATGTGATCATTGAATGTTATGTTGCCCTTAGTCCAGAAACGTATCCCGAAATCTACAATGATATCTTGCTCAAGCGTTACGTTTGTGCCTCCTTCAAACAACAGTGGGGAACGAATCTTTCGAAGTATCAAAATGTCACTCTTCCCGGTGGTCTTTCATACAACGGGACTGACATTTATTCACAAGCAACAGAAGAAATGACTCGTATTGAAGACGAACTTCAGAACAAATATGAGTTACCAACAGACTTCATGGTAGGATAAAAACAATGCCCGATTTTAACAAAGACATAGATCCAAGCAACTTTGCAGATTTTGATTTTGGTTTTGAACTCGTAGATGGTCCACCAGAGCCACAAAAAACAGAACCAGCAGAACCTATTTCCGTGGATACCAGTGCAATCGACGGTAGACTAGAAACACTGGAAAACAAGATCGGAAATGTTCTGAGTATTCTTTCTCTCAACGACAGCAATGATGATATCAAAAGAGCAATCGAAGAGCAAGGCTCGTACATCAACACAGCAGTCAATGAGTTTGAACTAAAGAAGACTCAACTCGAAAGAGACTACGAAAGAAAGATAGAAGAAGTCGAGAACTTGATTCTGCCTCTTCTTGTAAATCTAACAAAGAATCCAGAACGGGAATACATTCGTTGGCCAAATCGTGCGGCATCTGTCCAAGCCCAAATCAACAAGATACTGAAAGTAACCAGAGGAAATGGCGACTAATCCATACTTCAGAAAAACAGTTCGTTCGGAACAAACCTTAATTGATGATCTCTCGATAGAAGTCATCAAGATTCATGGTTATGACATGATATACCTTCCGAGAACTCTCGTAAGAGAGGATGAACTTTTTGGTGAAGATCGTTCTCCGTCAAGATTTAGTTCTGGCACTGAGATTGAAATGCTTGTAGAATCCGTCGATGGATTTGAGGGGGATGGTGAAATTTTTGCCAGATTCGGTCTTGAAATCAAACACAACATTATTCTTCTAGTCTCGAAAACGAGATTCGAACAAGAACTTGCTTGTCATAATTTGACAGAGCCAAGAGAAGGTGACTTGTTGTATTTTCCCATATCAAACGGATTCTTTGAAATCGACTTTGTGGAAAGACACAGCCCATTTTTCCAACTAAGCAAGATCAACACTTTTAAACTTACTTGCTCTGCATTCCGTTATACTGGAGAGAACTTCAATACTGGATGGTCAAAATTGGATGGACTTACCTCCGATCACAGAACCAAACTACAAAAACTAACACTTGGAACAGGCGTTGGTAATTATATTGAAGGTGAAATTGTGGTTCAGGGGGATGGATCGACCATTTCTGCCTTGGTTCAAGAATGGAATTCTTCTAGTAAAATTCTTGAAGTAAGCGGAGTAACCGGAACATTTCAGTTCTCTGGATATCCAGTTTTTGGTGTTTCTTCTGGCGCAGAATATTTGCTTGGCAACACGGCTGAACAAACGAACACAGAAATTGTTCCCGGTTTTAACAATGACAATCTTGGGTTTGAGCGGGAAAATCTCATCGACTTTACTGACACTGATCCATTCTCACAAGGAGATCTCTGATGTTTGAGACTTTCTACAACGAAACAATAAGAAACACTGTGATCGCTTTTGGATCACTGTTCAATGAAATCTATGTGGTGAGAAAGGATTCGTCAGGAAGCGAAACAGGAAGACTAAAGGTTCCTGTGACATATGCTCCCAAAGAAAAATTCAAGCGGATGTTGGACGAGTATTCCAGATTAGTAGGAACCGAAAACGAAAGAGAAATTGGGTCCATCCTTCCTAGAATTGGCTTTAACATAGAAGCCATGAACTATGATCAGGAAAGAAAAAGAAACACACTTTCTCGAAGATACTCTGCCAATCCAGATTCAGGAAAAATAAGTTACGAATATGCAGAAGTCCCTTATAATATAGACTTTTTTGTGACTGTTGCCACCAGAAGCATGGAAGATGGGCTTCAAATCATAGAACAAATAATGGCATATTTTACACCAGAATTTACTGTTACTGTAAACTTTAATTCGAACAGAAGCAAAATAGATGTGCCTATCACTCTATCGGCAGTCACATCTGAAATAGACTTTGAGGGAGATTTGTCCACACAAAGATCTATCATTTTCAATCTTGCATTTACCGCAAGAACTTACATCTATGGTCCAACCAAGAGCAGTAAGATCATCAAGACAGTTGACACAAGATGGATTAATAGTAATTTTGATCTCTTTGGAGAGCCAACAGGAACAACCGGAACATTGGCAAGACAATTCTCAAGTGTCACTGGTCCATCTGGTATTTACTCTACTGAAGATAATTTTCTTGTGCAAGATATTTTAGGTTCTACTACAGAAAGAGAAAAGAGTTTGTTTGAATACCCAGACACACTTAATAGTGATGGAACAACAATATGAGCAAAAACTTAGAAGATAATTTAAACATAGATTCTGTGCCTGCTGAACCTATTCGTCCAGCCCCAAGAGAGATAGTCGTAAGTGACGAAACAGACGACAGAAGAAAAGAACTCGACAAGAGAAAAGACTATGCAGAGGTTCGAAGTAATCTTAAGGACATCATAAGCACAGGAATGTCTGCAATAGATGGAATACTTCAGGTTGCAAGTGAGGGTGAATCCCCTAGAGCATATGAAGTAGTCTCACAACTCATCAAGAGTGTCACAGAGGCTAACAAGGATCTCATTGGACTTCACCAGCAGATGAAGGAGATCAACAGAGACACCGGAGATTCCTCTCAGAGAGCATCTTCGATCACAAACAACTCCATCTTCGTTGGATCAACCAAAGAACTACAGAGATTAGTAAAAGATAATTTCAAGCAGTTAAGAGATCAATCAAATGTCAGTGAATGATAAGACTTATCTTGGTAATATAAACATAAAACCTGCCGGTGTTCAAGAAGATTTTACCGAAGAACAGGTGCAAGAGTATTTGAAGTGTTCGCAAGATCCTCTTTACTTCATCAAGAACTACGTCCAAATTATTTCACTGGATGAGGGTCTTGTTCCTTTCAAGACTTGGCAATATCAAGACAATATGATCAACACGATTCACAACAATCGGTTTGTGATCGCCAAGTTGCCGCGACAGTCAGGTAAGTCAACGACGGTTGTTTCTTATCTACTTCACTTCATTCTGTTCAATCCAGATGTGTCCGTTGCTATTCTTGCCAACAAGCAGGCAACAGCAAAGGATCTTCTTGGTAGACTCAAACTAGCATATGAGCATCTTCCAAAATGGCTTCAACAAGGCATTGTTGAATGGAACAAGGGAAACATCACTTTAGAAAACAACTCAAAGGTTTTGGCTTCCTCTACCTCAACAAGTGCTGTTCGTGGTGGCTCATTCAACATGATCTTCTTGGACGAATTTGCTTATGTTCCAGAAAACGTAGCCGATGACTTTTTCTCCTCTGTGTATCCAACCATCTCCTCTGGTAAAGAAACCAAGGTTCTCATTATCAGCACTCCAAAGGGACTAAATATGTTCTATAAACTCTGGAGAGATGCAGAGGAAGGAAACAACTCTTATGTTCCTATTGAAGTTCATTGGTCGGAAGTTCCGGGTAGAGACGACAAGTGGAAGAAGGAAACAATTGCAAACACTTCACAATCACAGTTTCGTGCTGAGTTTGATTGTGAATTCATTGGATCACAAAACACACTAATAGATCCCAATAAACTAAAGTGTCTAGCATACAAAAAACCAATAAAACAGAAAGATGATGGTCTTTCCATATACGAAGAACCCCAACCGAATCACACCTATTTCATGGCTGTGGATGTGTCTCGCGGTAAAGAAATCGACTACCATGCATTTACCGTAATAGACGTAACAGACACACCATACAGAATATGCGCTGTCTATAGAAACAACCAATTGTCTCCTATGCTTTTACCCACAGTTGTCAATGCCATAGGAAAAACATACAACAATGCATGGTGCTTGGTTGAAATAAATGACATTGGCGGTCAGGTTGCAGACATGCTTTACAATGAATTCGAGTATGAAAACATTCTTGTGACTTCAGTTCGAGGTAGAAAGGGTCAGACACTGGATGCCGGATTTGGTAATTTTCAGACTCAACTTGGCGTTAGAACTAGTCCTGCCGTCAAAAAATTGGGATGTGCGATTCTAAAGGATATGATAGAAAGCGATAAGATACTCATCGAAGACTATAACTGCATCGAAGAACTTACCGCCTTTGTGGTAAAAAGAAATTCCTTTGAGGCAGAAACAGGATATCACGATGATTTGGTGATGACACTGGTTCTTTTTGCTTGGTCCTCGACATTTGATTACTTCAAAGATCTCACTGACCTAGATATTAGGTCAAAACTTTATGATGAAAAAATGAAACAAATGGAGGAAGATCTAATTCCTTTTGGGTTTATCAGTGATGGTGCTGATGAAGAAACCTTTGTAGACAACGAAGGAAACAGATGGTCCACTATAAACGATATGAATGATCCCACAATGGGTTGGTGAAAAGTGATATTTACTAGATATTAGAAGCATTGCTAGAAGGAGAATAACACATGGCATTCCAACTCAGTCCCGGTGTTGAAGTAAACGAAATTGATCTAACAACGATTATTCCTGCCGTATCTACCACCAGAGCAGGTTTTGCTGGATTTTTCAACTGGGGTCCAATCGGCACCAGAGTCCAAGTTACTAGTATTAATGATCTAGTGAGAGTATTTGGACTACCAGATAACACAAACTACACATATTGGTTCACCGCAGCAAACTATCTTGGCTATTCAAACAACCTACAGATTGTTAGAGTTGTGAGCGACGAGTCAAGAAATGCATCGACAAGCGTAACTGCTGCTGCTGGTAGTGATCAAGAACTAATCAAGGACGAGGATGATTTCCAAGAGTCAACCCTAACTGATGCCTTCTATGCAAAGTATCCCGGAACTCTTGGTAACTCAATTTCTGTCTCTGTTTCTGATAGAACTCACGTTCGTTTAGATCCCATTTTTGCAAGTCCCGGAGATTCAAGAGGATTCTCTGATTCTCCAACAACAACATCTGCCACTACCTTCTTCCATGAAGAAACTAGCACTGCTGTCGCTGGTAGCGATTTACTTCAATTCAAGAGAGGAACACCACAAGTCATCACTGGATACACTGCAAGTCCTTCTCTTGCAACGCTAAAGGTTCCTGCAACTACAGCAATTGGACTAACTGCTGCTGCACAATCCTTCAATGCAAGTGGAACTGGTGCAGACGACTTGCTGTCTGCTGGTGACTACATCAAAGTTGAGCAGGGTGGAGTAGCAGGGTATGCATATGTTACTGGTATAACCCATGGCACAGCAGAAGGTTCCACAATCGGAATCGGTGCAAGTGGATTTGGTTTTGCTGCTGGAACCACTGCTACCTCTGAACTTACAATTACTATTCTTGGCAAGATCACCACAGGAAACACCTTTGTCAATGCTGATGGTATAACAAATGCAAGAATGCTCTGGAAGTATCACAACGAGTTTGATGTTGAACTACCAGA
>Ga0208644_1001150_pt1 | contig 22692 bp, 47 predicted proteins | sample VirMetDEL_Nov_18_FD_184517 | JGI IMG/M metagenome (GOLD analysis project Ga0208644, IMG submission 184517) | Aqueous microbial communities from the Delaware River and Bay under freshwater to marine salinity gradient to study organic matter... | ecosystem: Environmental > Aquatic > Marine >...
CTGGATCAACGGACTAGGGCAGGTCATAACCTACGCGCTGATTATTTCTGGCGTGTTGTGGGTGCTGAGTAAAGTAGAAATCAAGAATAAGGAGAGGAAGTAAATGGATAAGTGTAGATTCTGTGGGTTGCGTGGGTTGGTGTTATCCACTGCTAACGCTGACTATTCTTGCGAACACTGTGGAGAATGGCAGGAGGCTATTCTCGGAAGCGCGTGGGAAATTATGGGCTACGAGAGAGAGGAGGTAAGCGAATGATTACCGCAGAACAAATTATGACAGCTCAATTTTGGACGAAGGTGGAAGGCGAGGAGGAGAAAGTGCGAACCTTCGCCCTGATTCCTGATGAGTTTGAGGGGGAGACGGAGGAGTTACCACTAGACGACCAAGTGTTCTATTGGTGCGACTCCAAGGAGTGGATTGCGCTAGGTGCTGGCGAGGTTTATGGTGACGCAGAAGTGCTGGCGTGTGCCTGTGATGAGTGCGAGTTCGAAAGAGAGGGAGAGTATGCCTAAGTGTGGTGTGTGCGGTTGGACTTTCTCTGATCGCACACTAACGAAACACGCTGAAACCCCGTGTGGGGAAGAAAGCGAGAAGGCTAAACCCTTTACCTACTGTGATGGGTGTGGGCGAGGGCTTGAATATAAACAATGGAGATATATCCCAAGCGGAGGAACTTTCCTCTGTGACAACTGCAACGATGAAAGGATAAGACAATGAACAAGGAATACTATCAAGCAAAGGCAGACCTATGCCGTGACCTTGCGGTCAAGCAGATGGTCGAAGGAGATAGCAAGAGGGCAGGAGAGAACCTGATCCGTATGGTCAATGCCCTGAACGAACTAAACCTAATCAACTATAAGGAGGAGAAGGCAAATGACTAAAGGATTTACAATTTACGAGAAGGATACAGGTAGAAATTTAGCAACCTTACCTCTAACAATTCCGATAGGGGCAACGGTAGAAGGTTTTGAGAAAGCAGGATACAAAGTCGGCTGGACTTGGACAGAGGAGGAGAGCAAGTGAAACTGACTAACTTTTATGAGGTTATGGACCGCAAGGGAGATATTGCTTGGGGTGGGGCAAGCCCAAGCGAAGCTGTGGAATGGTTTAGGCGTGGGCTTGACAACGCTATCTTCGTCTCGGTCTGGAATGAGGAAGATATCGAAGAGCCTGTGCTAGTAACGGACAAGATCGAAGTGACTAACCTAGTGCTGGCTACGATTACAAGTGAGAGGGAAAAGGCGAGATGATGTTCTTAGGTGTAATACTAATGACTATAATTGCCTATCTGCTAATCGTATGGGAGGATAAACTCAATGAACCGAGAAGCTAAACGACGAGAGTATGGCGAGAAGTATGCGCTATGGCTACGTAACTACCAGAGGGCGAGGACGAGGGCTTTATCGCGCCTAGCCAGAGAATATCCCGACCAGTATAAAGAGTTTCTTGAGCAGGAGAGGGCAAAAGATGAGGCAGAAGGTAAGACGTGGCTTGATCTTAGCGGTAGGACTAAGCGCACTATGGATAGTACTGGCACATCCGACAGGACAAGTGGAATATCCAAAGGACGTGGCAATAGTAAGGGCGAAGGCAACGATGGAGGAGAAGCGTGAAAATAAAAGGATCGCAAAAGAATATGCTTGGGTTGCGTTTGGTTGGCGAGGAGGAGAATGGAAATGCCTTCTCTCTTTATGGACCAAAGAGAGCAGGTTTGATCACTTCGCCCAGAACCCAAGAAGTTCAGCTTTCGGAATTGCTCAACTCCTTGGAGAGAGAAGTCGAAGACCTGAACTCCAAATACTGCGAGGCTTACGTTACGTTGATCAACGTTATGGAACACCTTGTAAAGCTTACAAGTTTGCTCTTACCCACAAACACTACTAAGGAGGTCAAGTGATACTCATCGGGGATGTCATAGATAAACTCAAAGAATTACCAGATGACAGTATCAACTGTGTCGTCACGAGTCCTCCATACTGGGGGCTTAGAGACTATGGCAATGATGGACAGATAGGCTTAGAACCTACGCCACAAGAGTACGTCTCAAAAATGGTTGAGGTATTTAGAGAAGTTCGTAGGGTTTTACGTGAGGATGGAACCCTATGGCTCAATATCGGAGATAGCTATAAGCCTGCAGGAAAAGGCTCAACTAAGGCTGGTTTCAATGAGAGATACTTTGGCAAGAAGTTTGACTCTGATAAACAATCAGCCCAGGAAAATCACCTGGACCGATCATCTTTCAAGGCTGACGTAAAAGATAAAGAACTTGTGGGCATACCCTGGAGATTAGCCTTTGCTTTGTCTAATGATGGATGGTATCTAAGACAGGATATTATCTGGGCAAAGCCAAACGTTATGCCAGAGTCGGTGCGAGATAGGTGTACCAAGAGTCACGAATACGTATTCTTACTGACCAAATCTCCTAAGTATTACTACGACCATATCGCTATCAAAGAACCTGTATCAGAAGTATCCTTGAAGCGTGCTCAATCTGGATGGAAAACAAACAGACCAAGTGCAAAGACAGGACCAGATGGAATAGATACGGATAAGATGGGTGATAGATTCGTCAATCCATCGGGTAGAAATAAACGTGATGTCTGGTTTATCCCAACAGCTTCGTTCAAGGGAGCACATTTTGCGGTGATGCCAGAGCGCCTGGTCGAACCTTGCGTTCTTGCTGGAAGTCCAGAAGGAGGAGTGGTGCTCGATCCATTCTTTGGCTCTGGCACTGTTGGAGTAGTAGCCAAGAAGAATAATAGAAAGTATATTGGAATAGAACTCAACCCAGAGTACGCTCAAATTGCAGAGAAACGATTGTCTATGGTACAGTAAAGGACTGCTGACGCGTTTCTTATCCTTTCACGTCAGCGTAAGTAGCCCCGCTTCGGCGGGGCTTTCTTATTTATCAGTTGAATAGAAGCCTGATCCTCGGAAGGCAATCGGGGGCGAGGACCAGACTCTATTCATCATTTCGCCACACGAGCAGAAGGGGTTGCTCGCTTCAGCGTGGATAGACCTATCAACTTCGGAGGTTAGCTGACAGGTCGGACACTTGTATTGATAAATCACTGATAAGGACTTTCGCCACCAAGATTATTCTGTAATCTGCGTAGAGAGTTCTGACATCTACGATCGGCAGTAGAGGTAGCACACTCTAGATAGGTAGCTAACTCTTGGAGAGTAAGGTTCTCGTGGTATCTCTTGATGAGAATATCTTTGTCCATCACATCTAGTTTGAGGTACGCCTTCTTGATGTCAATGAGTGTGGCGAGCAGGTTGCCACCTTCAGCAGGAGCAGACTGCTTCTTTGGCTGACCATCGTTGATGAGGTTCTGTGCCTGCTCTAGCACTGTGTTATCTACAACGGAGGCGATAACGTGGGGGAGAAGCTGAGCGATTACTACTGTGTCATAGAAGGCTTCATCTCCTGGTTTATATCCGCTACGGATAGCCTTCTCTTTACGAGCGTAGCGCTCGCAATGTCGTCTCATCTGCCACGCAATACGCTTCTCGTTGATAACTCTCTGTACTGTATTCTCTTCATTGAGAAGGTTATCAAGGTGTTCTGTGCGCGATAAGTACCACGAGTAACACTCTTGAACTATGTCTTCTCGGTCCACATAGCCACGAAACCTACGACAGATAGTCGTGGTTACACTAGATGCGATGTCAGGTATTGCGGGATGTATCGTACTCATTGGCTCTCTTATTCATCTCTTCAACGTAACGGGCAGCCTTCAATCTCTTCGCTTCTTGTATCTTTTTACGGCGTAGCGCCGCCTTGTACCACGAATACTTCTCAGTCAACCTTCTCCAACCTCCGTGATAATTCTGAAATCTTTTTCATACACGCAACAAACAAATCCATTTTCTCTAGGTCAGTAAATACCTGTGGCTTACGAATAATGTCAGCGTAGTGCTGGCAGTAAGCGCAAGTCGGAGACTCTGGACAGGTGGACATAAATAATTCTGCCCATTTATCGTGCATTGATTTACTATACATCTGGTAACTCAGGCCATTTCTGGAGGTAAGCAATAACATTTTCCATAGGGATATTATACTTCTCGATATGCCCAAGAACTAGATTACACGCACCACAAAGCAAGTCTCTTACCTGACCTGATTTATGACAGTGGTCAACTGATAAAACTCTAGTAGTTCCATCAACTTTCTTTCTAGTCTCTGGTCTTTTACAGATAGCGCATAAACCATTTTGCTTTTGGTTCATCTCTTCATACTGCTCAATGGTAATGCCGTATCTCTTTTTGTAATGTTTATCCCGATAGGCAGTTGGATTTTTAGCAAGCCAAGCAGCATTGTATTTACGTCGCAATGCTTTCTTTTCTGCTTCAGGTAGGTCTGCTCTCACTTGACCTCTCCTGCGTACTTGTACTTCAAGTCAGTAGTATCAAGTTTGTAGATAGTTTGATGAAACATCAGAGGCTGAGTAGGATCATCGCTATTTTCTATAGCCTCAACAACATCAAAATTTACATAAGGTATATGAACTTCAGTGGGTAAATAGTCTGGAAGGTTGATTACTCTTCCATCTTCCCTGCCATTGTGCAATTCTTCTCTAATCATTTGTCGTCACCTGGGAGTTCGGGCCACTTGCGGTCCAATACCATAATTGCAATAGCAGAATAGTTCATCAAATCTACAAAGGAATCTCTCAAGGATTCGTTGGAGGGGTGAGCGCCGCTATCGAGGAGATTATTGATGCGAGCAATTTTGTCCCACATCCGCACTCGGAGTCCATTGAGTGCGCCACCTGGACTGTGAGCGATGTTTTTCGGACCGTAATCGTGATGCTTTCTGAGCAAGAGCGAGCCTGCTGTGTCATAGATTCTCCAGACATCTTCGACAAACTGTCCACTTACTTTCTTGCTGGCATCGGTTGACAGGTAATAGTCCCAGCCTTGTAATCTATCGCTACTATTATCATCCCCATATCCATCAATAATCTTGCTGCCTCTTGGAGAGACTGGTTCTTGTTCACTCACTTGACTCCTCCTACTAGGTTGGCTGTTGCTTCTTTTCCATTCACCAGATAGAAGTCTGTTATGTCCATACCTGGTGGTAATTGTACGATTTGTGAGTTCGTAACCTCACCTGCGACACGCCTAGAGAACTCTGCTCCTGGGTTGGTGCCATCATCTTTCACATCATTGTCTCCGAGAATATACACAACATCAAAGCCACCGAATAGTTTGGGATAGAAAGGTTTCCACGCCGCTACTCCAGGTACTCCTACTGCTGGTACACCACAGACTGCATCCATAATAATCGCATCGAACTCACCTTCACAGATGACGATGCTCTTAGTTGCAGACATTGTAGCTACAACATTGAACAGGTGAGTCTTCTGTCCTACAGGTGAGCCATACTTTGGCTTGCCATCATCAAGCCTGCGGAACTTGAAACCTACACATAAATCTAAAGCGGTGAAGTAGGGTATGGAAATCCAACCCTCATATCCTTGATGCCCTTCTATCGGATCTGTGATAGTTCCTAGTCGGTAGCGAGCTGCTACCTCTTCAGATATTCCACGTCCTGCGAGATAGGCTAGAGCCTCGTCGCTTATTGCCTCCGCGTAATGGTGAGCTGCCTCCTGTAACGATTTCGCCTGCTCTTGCGAGAGCATCTTTGAACCCCACATTCTCTAATTCCATTATGACATTGACTGCATTGCCACCCTTGCCACAGGTGTGACAGTAATACAGGTTGTTATATGTATCGATGACTGCACTCTTGCGAGAGTCATCGTGCATACAACAGCGCACCGATACGTTGCGCCCTTCTTTTACTTCTCCTCCAAAGTGCCTAACTACATCTGCTATGGAGATTGAGTTTGCATCTGAGTTGGTCTTTGACCTCTTCGCACGAACCACCCTGGACCAGTCTTGTGCTGGCATCCGCAGTCTCCTTCACACTTCTCGTGAAACTCTTTGGCTAGGTCAGTCTTACCAATGGTGTTGTGATGACCTGCCCAACAACAGCTACTGCAGATCATACTTGCCATCCAGTACTGCCAGACCAAGCAGGTTCTACATACGGGACGTAATCCTCTGCTACCTTCTTTGCAAGTTCTACATCTTCAAGAACCAAGTTGATAATCTTTGCTGCCCCATTACCAGCAACACCTGGTGACATCATTATAGAAACTATTTCATCAATTAGATTGTTCATCTTCTTCTCTTTCTTCTTCCTTCTCTTCTACCTCAGTCGGTTCCTCTGGTAGTGGTACATCTTCACTCGTCCAAATCTTGGATGTCGTTATCTGTCCTTCTGGCACTGGCATCATCTACTCCTAACTCTTCGGCTATGTTATTGACCCACTCTGATAATGTTTGTATTACCCACGCATCTGCGATGCTGGCATTTCTGCGTTTGACTATGACGAAGGCTGGTGGGGTGACGGGTAGTCCACGAGCCTTCGCATAGTTGGCTGCCTCAGTCTGAGCTTCTGCCCAGAACTGCGGAAGATTGATTGACTTACGGTTCTTACACTCCAGAATATAGGTCTGACCTGCGATTATGGTAACGATGTCACCTTCATCATTAGATCCCGCCTTGGCTAGGCGCTCGGCGAAGTGTCCCAGTTTCCTCAAGTATTTCATTACATCCGTCTCAAACTTGGAACCCTTAGCCTTATTGTATGAACTCACAAAGCCCTCGCTAAGTTAGAGTTATAGACCATCCTGCCGTAAGCATCAGCGTCAGATATTTGGCAGGTGGCAAAGTTTACGAATAAACCTGCCCAATCCTTGCCATCAACTGAATGCTTTCCGAAACGATTCTTTACGGCTGCAACCCTAAGCGTATGCTCAAACGGGTTGTAACCCAGCGTGAGTATCAGAGCTGGTAGTTGAGATACCTTACCTTGGATTGCTCGTCGGTGCGGTGGCTCAGTCATAGATCCGTACTCAGTCTGCTCTGATACGTGATGCAGAACAAGCACGCAGGCTTCTGTCTTGCGTGCCATATCGTGTAGCTCCACCATTATCTGGCGTAAGCCTGCCCACTCATTATCAGATTCAGCGATGACATTCATCAGGTTATCTACGACTATCAACTGTGGTGCGATGCCATAGAGTTCAATATAGGCCTTTACCTCTGCCTCAATATCATCAAGGTTTGGTGATGAATCAAAGACCCACTGTATGTGTGATATAGCCTGTAGATTTTCTTCATAAGCATCAGGATTGATACTCATTTGATTCTCTACAGTCTCTTGGGTGTGACCTGCTAGATGTGCTGCAGCACGCAACATCACCGTAGCAGTATCAGTATCTGCAGAAAAGAACAGAGTAGGCACCTTGGCCTTGATAGCATAGACAAGAGCGAACATAGACTTTCCAGCGTTAGGTGCAGCGGCAACCATACACACTTGACCACGCCGAAACTTTATGCCTTTAGTATCTAAGTCTTTCCACACAGTCGGAAGTGGCTGCGCCAATGTATGGGCAGTCTTCCAAGCGCGGTCTAACCTAAGCACTTTCCTCCCGTCGTATTACTATTCTTCTTTGTTTTCTTATCTGCTTTCGATGTGCCTCTGTAAGGCCACCCCAGATTCCGTAACGCTCGTTATGGATACCCCATTCTGCACACTCAGCTTGATGGATACACTTACCACATATACTTCTAGCGAAGTAAGTCTCAGGTTTTGTCCCTTGTCCTGGTTCTGGAAACCAGAAGTCACCACCTGATTGAGCGCAGAGAGGATCCTCGAATTCACGAGGCTCTCGCATTGGGTCATCGGACCCAGATAGTTTGGCACTTGTCAGTAGCACCCTTTGGTGCCTGACACATATAACCTTTCCAAGGACCCTTAGCACTTACGCCTTCTTTGTAAGCCATTGGTCCGTGTTTGCAGACATTAGCGCCACCTTGTGGCGCAGGTGCAGATGCTACTGGCGCAGCAGCACGTACGGGCGCAACAGATGGAGCGCCTGAGAATGATTGGCTAACGCTTCCAATGAGGGCAGAAAAGTCCTGCGCTGCAGCAAGCAGCGATTCCAGTTCCTCCTTATTCGCAGCGTACAAATTGATAAGAGTTCCATCTGGTGATTTGAAATTCACCTGGAACTTTGTTGACTCTGGTGCAGCCATTATTTATCTCCAGTCTTTTTGACGGAAAGCCTTGCGCTTTCCTTCCCTTGTTTCATCGGCACAAAGCCTAGTGCTTTCTCCACTGCTTCCTTGTCGATGGTATTACTCTGAACAGTAGACCACTTGATCTCGTATCCAGTAGTAGTAACTCCAGTTTTACCAAGCAACTTATCGCGTAGTGCTTGTTTCTTTTCTTCTAATGTTTTTATTTCGGTGTCTATCTGCGTGTAATGTAGCGCATCCATCGCAGCTTCAAAGTCATCAAGCTGAGGTAACTCAGACTTGGTAAGTCCTTTTTTTATACCAACGCATCCCATCTCACCAGAGGCATCATAGAATTTGCAGTAGCTTTGACAGTAGCTCTCGTGTCTTTCAGGCGCGGGAGCGTCAGTCATAGTCCGAATCGCTGCTAACCAATTCAGAGCCTCTAGTGCGATGGCTTCGTCATAGGGTTCGCTGTGAACTAGGATGTCACGCTCGTCCCCATCACGAGGTATGGCTACAAGATTCACGTTCTGGACCTTCCCCAAGCCAGACTTAGAGATCAGGTAGCCATAGACTTGTACTTGCCAGCGTTGCTGTTCTGACGGAAAGTAAGAAAGGTTCTTGACTTTCGTAGTCTTCCAGTCAACGACATCTCCTGTCCCAGGAATGAAGCAATCAACGTGGGCCTTCATACCGTCGAACTCAACGGTCTTCTCCAGAAGAACCTCTTGATTCTCTGCAAGTGCATTCTCTATTGCAGCGTGAATGGCAGTCCCCATAATCGCTGCGAGTTTTATCTCGTTGTCATTGGTTTCAGGTTGATTATTCAACCGATACCACACCTTACGGCGACAGCCACCTAATTCTGATGGACCAATCTGAACTTGTGTGGACCTGCCACGCTTGTTCTCTTTCTCGTGAAGAGCCTTTACAAGTAGTTCTTTTATATCCATCGCGGAGCCTGCCATCTCGTAAGAGTGATGTTGAAGAATAGCAAATTTATTTGCAAAACTCTAGCGATAAGTGCAATCGGTGCCTTATCAAATATCTTGTAGTAGTCCAAGCCAATAGCCCAGTTATCTATATGGTAGCTGTTGATGTGAACAGTCCACACTCTCCAGTCTTTTCTCACGTTATCTCCCGTCTTTGAGTAACTAATTGAATCGGAGGACAGGTATTGATGTCAAGCATCGAGGCTATCTGAACGGCTTTCTCGGCGTGTTGCTCTACATTACCAATAGTGAGACGACCCATACGATCATAAAGATAACCAAGAGCATAAGCGCCGCCACTGCCGATTCCATAAATGCCGTTATCACTCTTGATGAACGACAGGTCCGTCGCGATATGGAATACATTCCCATCAAACGCGACAATGTAGTCGAATCCTGATTCCTTATCTTTCGACGCTTCATACGGGTCATATCCATTCTCTTTGAAAGCCGTGAGTATTGATGGCATCACTTTCTTACCCATCCATTGAACGGGGTCTGCACCTTTGTATACAGGCGGAGTCCAGTTATAGGTCAAGATGTCACCAGGTCTAGCATCACCGACAATACCCAGCAGGTACTTACCGATGTGAATTATTTTCGGAGTTGAGGTACTAACAGTCCTCATACTGTCTTCAGTGATTTGGCTATCAGCAGCTAAGACCGCTAGGTCTTCCAGTTCCACCGCCACCAATGTTGTCATAGCGGAACTATACATCCTTCGGCGTGTCGTCGCGGTAGCGACACACCAGTTCATTACAATATGAGCCGTTAGGCGAATTACAGTAGCGGCCCTCACGGGCCGATGGGAGTGAGGACTGTGTTGTTCCGTCTACTTCGGCTGCTGAAATATAGCCAAGACATCCCACCAATTCAAGCCTCTGACCTCCGCGATGTAGGTCCAACCCACCAGTGTGTCTGTGGTTGTACCGTGTTCAACACGTATGTCCAGTTTGAGAACTACGAGATAGTTTGGTATGCCTTGGATGTACAATGTGCTAATTGTGGAAACCTACTCAAAGCTCCTTGTCCAGTAGATAGACCAGAATGAACATTCCCCTGACAGAAGAAGACTTGCTTATAGCCGAAGAACTGTCAGAGAGGACCTATCAGAAGTACAAGAATTTCAATGGTCATTACCGAAACCTTAGATCATCACACTCCATTGGCAGGTTCGGTGAACTAGCTGCCCATAAATACTTCAAGCAGTTGGGTATGGAAACTACTCCACACTTTCTCAATGCTGAAGAGGATAACTTCTGTGATATCACAGCAGATACTGTGCGCTGGGATATCAAGACGTGGAACACTAATTACTGGCAGGTATGGGGCAGGGCAGTATCAAGTAAGCAACTGCCATTCCTAGAGAAGAAAGCAGATGCCCTTCTATGGACCTCTGTAGACCCGCTACAGCCCACAGAAGTCATCATCTATGGCTGGAATACTGTTGCTGATATCAAGCAATACGAGCCTTCTTGGACAGGTCCAGAGGGTAACAAGGTTCATAATCATCAGGTTCCGATAGATAAGATTCGCCCACTTTCAGGCATAAAAAAAGAAGCCCCCATCCCGTAAGGGATGAGGGCCTTTGCCTCGCGCTATCTACAAACTACGCTGCTCCGCGACCAAAATCTTTAGCCGATGGATCGAGCCACTTGAGTACTGGACCTAAGAAGCCAGCAAGTGCTGCTGCTCCAAGGGTCTTTACATCAGTTTCTCCTGCTAGGTAAAGTGCAATAGCAGCGGAAGCTGCAGCACGAAACCACGTAAGCGATACTTGCTTGAGTGTTTCCATTAGTTGCCTTTCTTTTGTTTGCTGTGAACCTTGCAGCAGGTGCATACAGGTGTCACAACGACACCTTCTACCACCTTCTTCTTGGGCTGAGGCTGCAGGGCAGCCTTGACCTGATTCACAACTTTAGGTTGATTCATCCACCAGAACCAAGGGCTAGTGTCATTAGCGCTATCAGCGTTGATAGAAATATGAAGATGCTTAGAGTGTGAATTACTGCCAGTATAAACACGATTGCCAGCGCTAGCCTTGAGGCGTGACCAAATTTTCTTATTGAAGATAAGGTAAGCAACCCTTTCATCTTCTTTGAGTTTTTCAAATATCTCGGCACAGTCAATACCTGCCTTTGGATCGTGGGTCAGGTCTACTGCTAGGCCTGTGTTGTGATCTGAGTTAGGACTTGCCTTGATGTGAGCCTTGCTTGGTAATAGTCCATCCGATGCTTTGTTGCGCTTCGGAACAAGCGCAGTTGCCTGCCGAAGAACGGCAATAGCAGCAGGTGTTGCACGTTTTGCAACAGGTTTCATTCGTCATCCTCTTTCTGCCAAAATCTTGTAGATTTCATCAACTCGTTTTTCAAGTCGGGTCACTGTGTCTTTCAGTGATGACCCACCATTGGGCTTGAGTTCAAATAGAAACGAACGGACTAGCCATTTCAATCCCATAAATACAGTTGAGGCTATTCCAAGAACAGTGGCAATGAGCATTGCCCAATCAGCAGGGGTCATTTACGGCTCCTATACGGATCTGATAGTGACAACTAAGGTTCCGCCAAAGCCTGAGAACCTCTTGTCTTGCGGTGTGCGGTTGATAAAGTCCATCTCTTCTATCAGGCCAATATAGGATTCTCCTGTACGGAAATCCTCTACTCGGATGGTATCGCCTGCGTTTTCTACTGATTCAAGTTGTTGCATTCTTGCCCAAGCAGAACCTTCAAAGCCCACTTGTACGCCGTACTTATCGGCTTCTCTGTCATAGCAGAACAGTGGGTACTGGATAAGTCTCTGGCGTGGTACTGCTGGCAGAGCCTTGAGTTGATAACCAGTAAACAGTGGACCCTTAGTATTGTCAGTAGAACTACGGGTCATTGTGAATTTGAATCCTAGATACTCTTGCGCTCCCTGTGGGTATGGAATTCCAACTTCTTGCACAGTTCCATCTTCAGCAAAAGAAGCGATTGGGTACTCGGTATTATCATAAGAAATAGATTTGATAATAAGACCGCCATTGTCGGTATCAATACGTGGGGTAAGTAGCTTGAATATCTTACCTTCAAGGGTGTTGTAACGGACAAAGCCAGTCTGAATATAACCAGATGAAACTAATCTAGTCTCTGATTCAATATAGACAGAGCCATCTGTAGTTGTGGCATTGGTTGTAAAGGCTAGGCGGTTGGTGCCATTGATGAAGGCACAGGCAGTTGTCTCACGGGTGGTATCACCTGATGCGTAGTAAGTGTCATAGGCATACGGAAATACCAGTGGAGCAATCTGTGTAGATAAGTCAAGACGGATAGTTCCTGGCTCATCTTCTACACCAGTTGCAGCCCACGCAAACTTGTCACGGAATGCAAAGTCATAGACAGGTTGGGTGTTCTCCCAAATAAGCGGGCCATAGGCTAGAGATCCATCGTCAGATACTGCAGCAGCTCGGATACCTTTAGTAGTACCAATGAGCATATAGCCAAGATAGTAAGCAATCTTATAGACGCGCTCTCCGCTAGGCATTTCAGCGGCAGTAATAGCGCTGGTCAGGGTAGGCATCGTTCCGTTAGATGCCAAGGTGAACTTCTGGATATTGGATTGGGTGCCTGAGAACCCAGTGCAGTAGATAGCAGCACCGCTTGATGTAATGCTGGTATACACAAAGTCATCTACTGGATGGGTATAGACAGCAGTAGGTAGAGACGTTGCATTGGTTGCAATCTCGTGAACCTTGTTGTTGATACAGGCAACGATACGTTCCTTGGTGAACTCCATTACTACGTTGGTAGCGATAAGACCTGTTACCTGGAACATTTGGGTTGCAGCTACTGATGCGTAGTCAGTGAGTAACTTCTTGTACATCGTTAGTTTGGTAGAGCCACCAGCGGTAACGTTAGTAATCCAGTAGCAGTACACACCATCATCGCAGTAGCCATATACCTTGTCATCGGTACCTGAGTTGTAGTCCACAAAGTGCTGGACATTGCTAGTGACAGTACCTGTTGCCGCTGCCGATGGCACATTTGAGGCAGTCTTGGCATAGGTAAAGGTAGTTGTGCTAGGCACTGAGGCAATGGTGTAGGTTCCGTTGAAGGTAGCATCTACGCCAGTGACTACGATTTCCATACCTACTGCTAGGCCGTGTGCAGGGCTGGTTGTCAATGTAGCCACATTGCTTGTCAGAGCCTTGTTAGTAACAGTTGCAGTGATGGTTGGATATATCTTGTCAATGTCATAGCCATCAAGCATTAGACAACCAAGGTAAGTATTACCATTCTGCGCCCATTGAATGGAACGCAGGAACTGATTAGGTCTAAGATTTGCATTGAGGTTGGTTGTAGTGTGGTGTGTAGCATCCACATCTAGAATCAGAGTTGCTTGTCCTTTAGTCCAGACATCTACACCTTTGGATTCGGTGTATTGGAATCGCAGTGATTCATCCTGAGCTGGCTCAAAATATTTGATGCCTTGACCTAGGTGGAATGATGACTGCGATCTGAACCACCAGCCAGTCAGAGACTGTTCACCAGCCTCACGGGTCTGGTCATACTGTTGCTTACGGTACTGAGCCGTGACACGACGATAGGGTGAATCATCACTGGCAGCCAGAAAGAATGGCAAGCCGTTGATGGCTACATCGTAGGCAACACCTGTGGCTTGATAGTTAGTCGAGCCAGCAGGGTTTGAAAGCACATAGGGAATGCCTTCGGTAATGTCATCGCCATATGGTGCCACTAACTACTCCTTGCTTTTGTGTTTAGATTGAGGTCCAGCCTCGAATACTTCCACCCTCTACAGGGCATTTGAAAGGCAAGTGTCTGCCTTCTGCTATCCATTGACGATGGGCTGCATTGATAGCAACCCAATCAATGTCGTTATTCAAACGAAACTTCGTCCCATTTCTGGCCTGTTTCATTCCATTCATATAATTTTCCATCAGTAGGTATAGATACTGGCGCTTCCCAGCAACAGGTATCTTCATTTAGAATCCAAGAGTTGAACGGCTTGGGCGGAATGAAGGCATCGCGGGTTTCATCGTAGATAAAACCAATACCTGCATAGTTCTTGCGAATGTTGCTGTTGTAGGAAGTACGGACGCAACGTTGACCACGAAAGTTTCCGTACCAAATTTCAGGATTTAGTCCTTCAATAAGTTCTGTCTCGTCAATACCTACGATAACTTCTGTCACTATATTGTCATCATTGATAAATGCGTAATGTGCCATTATGACCAACTCACATTTCCAGTACCAGCAGTGATAGTTGCGATTGTGTTTGAGCCGCTTGTTGTAGTGGAACCAGTCAAGCCTGCACCGATTGTGATGGTTCCTGAAGCCGTTGGCCAGCGAAGAATGACTATGCCTGAGCCACCTGCTGCGGAAGCGACTTGTGTGCCAGTATCATCATTTGTTGTACCAGCACCACCACCACCACCGCGATTAGCCGTACCTGCGGTTGCAGCAGTATTTGATGGATAGCCGATTGCGCCATCTCCACCACCACCAGTTCCACCAGTTCCTTTTGTACGGCTTTGAGTTCCTCCACCGCCGCCACCATAAGAAACGCTGGAACCACTAATACTTGTTGAAACTCCATTACCACCATTTGGAACTGACGAGCCAGCGGTTCCAGTTGCACCAGCACCACCACCACCACCACCGCCATTTGTTGAAGCACCAGCACCGCCAGCATAACCTTGATTGGAAGTTCCACTACCACCAGCGCCAGCAGCCGAGTTACTAGAACCACCACCGCCACCAGAACCACCTGTCAAGCCTGCATTAGTTCCATCTCCACCTCGACCACCACCGCCACCACCAGTTGAAGTAATTGTGGAAAATACGGAATTGTTACCGCTTGTGCCATTTGTATTTGCAGCACCACCAGCACCACCCGCACCAATAGTTACTGTATAATTCGTGTTCAAGTTTAGTACTAAAACAGATTCAAGCGAACCGCCGCCTCCAGTTGCATCTATTGTACAACGCAAACCGCCAGCACCACCGCCGCCACCAGAACGACTTCCTCCTGTGCCTGAACCTCCACCGCCACCACCACCGCCTGCTACAACAAGATAGTTAGTAGATACAGTACGTACTGGCGTGACGCTGTTACTTGCTGCAGAATATGCAGAATCTCCTAGGCTATTACCCGCCTTGACCTGAAAGGTGTAGGCAGTGCCAGCAGTCAAGCCCGATACAGTGATCGGTGAAGCTGTGCCAGTGCCAGTAAAACTTCCAGGACTCGACAGTGCGGTGTAGGTAATCGTACCGTTGGCAACGTTGTTACCAGTAAAGGCAACAGATGCGCTTGTACCATTACCACCGTCTGAGGCAGTACCGATGATTGGTCTGAACGGTAGTCCAGCCAAGACATCGTTGTACTTTGGAGTCTTATTTCCAATAGTAGAGTTTTTGATACGGGTAATAGCCATTACAGATAAGTCCTTTTAGGAGAGTAGTAGTTTGGCTTCGTCTTCGGTGATGCCTAGTTTGGCTAGGAGTGCTTGCTTTTCTGCTGCCTTTGCTGCATCTTGCTGTGCCTTCCAAGAATCATACTGAGCAAAGCCTGCTTCAAATTGTTCTTTGGTAATTGTAGGACCTTCCACAAAAGTGATGCCTTCATATTCTTCGCCGTTGATAATCCAAAGGCTGTCGGGAATTAGCATTTCTAAAACTTCTCTTGGTTTAGCCATTTTATGCACCTATTTCTAACAAAGTAATTACGCTGGCACTTGAGGATTCTTGAACGCTAGCAGTAAAAGAACTTGTACCCGATTTTACTTGCGTTTTGTATGTGACCGATGATGTTGTGCTCGGGCTATCCAAATATGCGCCCGAAATACTGCCACCTAAGAAAATTTGATTCAGATTGGTGTAGCCCCAGTCTTGTGCTGGGACAAAAATTTCGGTTGCTCCGCGAAGCAATCTCAAATATAAACCTGATGTACTGCCAGCCGCACTCCTAAAACAGCCGTTTTGATGAAACAATACTAAAACTTTGCTTGATGTTGAAGAAGGTGTGATACTCGCTGTTAGATTTGAATCGGTATAAGTAGCAGTATTGTTTGATACTGTTGTGCTTGTTGTTGCGCTGACAACTTGCAAAACTTTACCACCACTTACAGCAGCCCACTTCAATCCTGTCGCCGTTGTGCTGTCGGCAGTGAGGACTGTGTTGTTAGCGCCTACGCCCAACCTTGTTGGAATAGTTGAGAACGTAAAGACATCACCCTTAGTTGTTACTGGGGGATTTTGTGCATTGAATGAGTTGACAGCCATTGTTAGGAAATCTCACTTCCGTAAGCGTTGAAGGTCAAGTTTGCAGATGATGCGTAGACTGTAATGACATCGGTTGTAGCCAAGGTAATACCGAGTGTTAGCGCAGTAGAGTCATTGGCTCCTACTGAGCAGTCGTAGGCTACGTAGTGCTGGTTAGCAAGTGCTGCTCCAGCAGGACGGATAGCCAAGCGGAATGTCGCTGAGGTGCTATCGCGGTTTGCTACGACGATGGTTGATACCACAGCAGATGTTGCTGCAGGTACTGTGTATAGAGTTGTTGCTGTTGTTGCCGAGGGTGCTGATTGACCCAGGACTTTATATACTGTTGGCATTTATTTCTCCTTTAGGTTATGCGCCCATTAGCATAAAAATATCTGGAACTGATCCACCAGCAGTTGCGCTAGTAGCAGCCCATTTGACTCCCAGAGTCTGGCTAGAATCGGCAGTCAAAACGTATCCATCTGTACCTACTGCCAAGTTATCCGCAGCGGCTGATGCACTACCTACAACCAAGTCACCCTTTGCTGTAATCAAGGTAGCTGGCAGAGTAGCATTGAAGTAAGTCAAGTCATCGCTGGTAAGAACGTGCTTGACAGTTGCACCTGCTGAGTGAGTTACTCCAGATGAACCAGCACGTGCTCGAACGATAGTGAATGTATCGCTAGAGGCAGCGGTAATAAAAACAATTTCTTCGTTAGTGGTATCAGGGTCAATGGCTACTGTAAACTGGTCAACGTTTCCAGCAGCGAGTGTGACCCCACCAAGTAAGGCAGAGCCAGTTCCTGAAGCCACAGTCATTGTCGTTGCACTTGAACTTAGTGAAGATGCAAGTGTCGTCTCAACGCTAATGGACGAGTATAGACGCATTATTGGCCTTCCTTATCTTGTGAGATGTAGTCTGATTGGGAACTGATCAGAAAGTTTGAGGGCTTCTTCCTGCAAGCGTTGCTGGAATAAAGCAAATACATACTTGCTCATAGCAGAGCCAGCAGATGATGGAATCTTTGTGTCGTTGAGGTCTGCCTCAGCGCTGGATAGATTGATACGACCAGCATCTAGGAATGAAAGCAGACGATATGATGCGCCATAGACGATAACATCTTGGCAAGAATCTGGAAGTCCTGTGACATCTACAAAGTCATCTGTAAGATTATCCATCGTATCTGGAACCATTGTGTACCAGACCTTGATAGTTCTACCAGGCTGGATGTTCTCATAGATGTTGATGGTCTTTTGAGTATTGAATGTTGCAGTATTGGCAAGCGGGTCAAATCTCCAGCGCTTGATAGGTAGCCATTCTTTAGATGGACCAGTTGTCTGCCAGCTCATATACAGAACTTCACGAGCATCATCAGGTAGCGGATATGTCACTTGAGATGCGTTGAATGTAAAGGTTGTAGAATCTACTGCAAAGAGTTTTGGATAAAGACTGCGGATAGTATCGTTGATAGCCTTCTGAATTGATACTCGTGGGAACGTTGGAGCCAGCGTTACTTGAGCATATCTAGCGTGAGGCGAAGCAGTTGTGCCTTGGAAACCACGACCAATCGGATTGCTTGGCGCTCCCATAACATTGAGCGTATTGTTTGTCTTGTTGAAGGAATCAACCCAGATGAGTTCGTTGTCAATCTCAATCAAACCTTTAGCAAGGTTATCGGATGAACCAACTTGAATCTCTAGGCTAGTGGTCGTTAGACCAGCAGTGTTGTTGACATAGGTAATGCGATCTTGGCGGAGTGAATAACCTTGTAGGTTAGTCTTCACCTCGTCGATCAGTTGCTCCAGTGTTGGCATTGTTTCCTTCCGTGTACCAGCCGTCTCCCCACAGGGTCATTAGCCTGTTGAAGTATTTCTCGTATTGCTTTGCAATGACATCTACAGAGTAGAGCGATATTGCTCTCTCTCTAATTGCCTTGCGGTCTAAGTTCTTGACGTTCTGTGAAGCCAAGATAAATTCTTCTACGCTACGGCATCTAAAGCCTGTAACGCCTTCGACAACAGTTTCAGTAAATGCACCCCAGTCTGTTGTGATAACTGGAGTTCCACAGGCTTGTGACTCAATGTTCACATTGCCAAATGGTTCTAGGTATAACGTTGGGACAAATGTTGCTATCGCATTGCCCATCAACTCTGCACGCTCTTCAGGTCCTACAGCTCCTACATATTCACCATACTGTGGGATATGTGTGCCAGGTCCTGCCATAATCAACTTAGCGCCGATTACTTTGCAGATATGCGCTGCAATATCCACTCCCTTGCGTGGAACCATTCTGCCTATATAAAGGTAATAGTCGCCCTTACCTTCGCCTAGCGGGAACATATCTGGATCTAGGTAACCAGGAATCACCGCATCGAAAAACATTCCATCTACTGTGGCAGCATTCTTGAATTGTGCGTACACCGCGTGCATCCACGCATATGACTCAAATACTTTGTAGTCTGAAAAGATACCTGAGTATCCAACCCCAAACTCTACGCTGATGTGTGACTTGTACGCATCTGCGATTGGCTTATGACTTGCGCCAGCAATCAGGCAGATAAAGTCCTGTGGCTCTAGTCTCTTGCGTAACTGCTTGATGACATTGCCGTTGAACTTCTGCCAGTGCGGAAGTTTGTAATCAAACGGAGCTTCGACATAGGGCTTGTTTCCTACTGCCAAGCGACGCTGAGTCTCTGTGATGCAGGGGATTAGTTCATCTACATTGGCTTCATTCTCAGTGCCAGCGTAGAGATAGACTGTGTGTCCCAGTCCCTTCATCATATTGCAGAACCTGCGTACCTTTTCAGTGTACGCACAGTTTGCAAAGTCTTTAGTTGTGTTAGTATGTGGCAGGCTTACGACGTGGAATCTCATACCACAATTCTAGCGGAAACCTTTGAAATCCTGTGTGGAGTGTCCCCGCAAGTCGCTAAATCCATCGGATTGAATCACGATATTGGGATGGCAGACATAAGCATTGGTTTTGTCTGCTACTAGGCGGTAAGCCACATCTATCCAAAGATCAAAGTCCTTAGCTGCTTGGATAAAGTACTCCACCTTGCTTGGCTTGATGCAGTAGGCGTGGGTACCTGTGGTTTCCAACTGCCTGACCCAGTAATCATTGACAGGTTCAGTGCGATTCTTGATGGCTCCAAGATAGAAGATATCCCAGTTCTCAGGCAACTTAGCCATATGGGTATCTAACTTAGTGCTAAATTCATCATCAAATATCGCATCATCTTCACAGATAAGAACCATCTCATCTGGCTTGATAGATTCCAAGACCTGAATGTGGCTTAGTCTTCCTGCCACGATTGGGTCAATGCCTTCGGCCTTACCATCGATTGCCTTGTGGACTTCATACTCAAAGCCAATTCTCTTGGCTTCAGCATCAAACTGTTCTAAGCGGTCTTTCCTACGTTCAAGATTGATGACAATGATTCTGTCAAAATACTTCACATTCCGCCTAGCATAAACGAAACAATGATTGCATCTACTCCAGGTCCAGTAGCACCAGTTGGTCCAGTTGCTCCTGTAGGCCCAGTTGCACCGTTAGTTCCTGCTGGTCCAGTAGGGCCTGTAGGTCCAGTAGCACCTACTGCTCCATTGGCTCCCGCAGGGCCTGTGGCTCCTGTTGCTCCCACAGGGCCTGTTGCTCCGACTGGTCCTGTCGCTCCTGCTGGACCCGTAGGTCCTGTAGCACCGACATCACCTTGTGGGCCTTGAGGCCCTGTAGCGCCCGTAGCGCCCACAGCACCTGCTGGTCCGACATCTCCAGTCACTCCTTGTGGTCCAGTGGCTCCTACGGGTCCTGTAGCCCCTGTAGGACCTATATTTCCCTGAATACCTTGCGGCCCTGTGGCACCTGTAGCACCAGTATCGCCTGTAACGCCTTGTACACCCTGTGGACCTGTAGCTCCTGCTGGGCCTGTAGCACCAGTTGGTCCAGTATCACCAGTAACACCTTGTGCTCCAGTAGCACCAACGGGACCTGTAGGTCCTGTGACACCTGCTGGGCCAGTTGCTCCTGTTGGTCCTTCAACTCCTTGTGGGCCTGTAGCACCAACGGGGCCTGTTGCGCCTACTGCACCTGTTGGTCCTGTTGCGCCTTCTACGCCTTGTGGACCAGTAGGTCCAGTCGCTCCCGTTGCTCCTGTATCACCTGTAGGTCCTTGTGAACCTGTTGCTCCCGCTGGACCCGTAACACCTGTGGGTCCTGTGGCACCTTGTGGTCCTGTTGCACCCGTCGAACCCGTAGGGCCTGTGGCACCAGTTGGGCCAGAACTTCCTGTAGCACCTGTAACTCCTGTCGGACCAGTGGCCCCTGTCGCACCTGTTGCGCCAGTGACACCATTAGTTCCCTGTGGACCTTGAGGTCCTGTTGGTCCTTGTGGACCAGTAACGCCAGGGTTTCCTTGCGGTCCTTGATCTGCTGAAAACTCTACAGCAACTTGTGGTGTAATAGATTCAATGACGATGATTGTTGTCACGTTGTTACAGCTCCTGTCACCACGAACTTGCCTTCAAGAATACGAGTAATAACTCCACCAGAATCTAAAACTAAATCATAAACATAACGGCCTGCAGTAATAGCACCTGTAATAGAGGCATCTAAAGTTACTGTAACCCTACCTTGAGCACCTAATGTTATTTCGCCATTAGATGTAGTTGCTACAACTGTGGTGGTAGATGCGCCAACAAACGGGCGCACAGTCATAGTCGCTGTGTAGTTAGTCAAGTCCCAAGGTGTAGTGTCATTCTTGATTTGGAACTGAAAATTGAATGTGGTTGCTTGTTCGCAGATAAGATTATATTTCGCGCTCAAGATGAGATCTTTCTGAGAGCAGCCGCTGCAGCCAAGCCAGAAGTGCCAGCGAGGTAATTACATACGCCGCTGAAATCGAGATGATTGAGAGCAGGACCCGTAATACCAGCGATGTCATTGAGTACTCCTACTGTGTCTGTATGGTAGGTAGTTACGCCTCTAGCAGCAGCCCACTGACGTGCAGCAAGGGCTTGGTCAACCATCTCTGGGTTGAGACGATAAGTGCCACCATTAGCAAGGCGGTTCAATTCTTGATTGAGTGTTGTTCCATCTACACCTAGTGCCACTTATCTCTCCTTACTTCTTCTTCTTTGCTACTGCTGCGTTATCTACCAAGTTTGGATATGGACGACCAGCCGCTTTAGCACGCTTCTTTGCTGCGCTCTTCTGTGCTGGTGTCAGTTTCTTTGATGTCTTCTTTGGGTTCTTTGTATCCCAAAATGCTTTCTTTTTCACCACTTCACCTTATCTGCCCAATATGCTGCACTCATCTTGCCTTTGGCAATGTTCTTTGCGTGACGGGCCTTGAAGGACTTCTGTCGTTTTGTAGGTTGTCTATCGCCTGTTACGCCTTGTTGTCCGAATCGGATGGTCTTGACTTGACTTCCTTCTTTGGCAACGACGACGTGGCTCTTAGTTGGGTGAGAAGGCGTACGCTTGGGTTTGTTGAAGCCCGTAACGCCAGCTCTTGCAAGACGCGGATCACGCTTTGTCTTTCTTTCCATACTCACCATACTTTCCTAGAACTGCACGAATCGTGCCATTCTTGTTGAGTCTGACAACCATCCCGTCTCTGATAATGACAGAGTTGAACTTCTCACGTCGGCGGTATTGACCCGACGACATTACTTCTTCTTTTTCTTCTTAGCTTTTGGCTTGGACTTGCCAGCCTCAGATAAAGCGATAGCGATTGCTTGCTTGCGGCTCTTGACTACTGGGCCACCTTTACCTGAATGCAAGGTTCCGCGCTTGAACTCGCCCATCACCTTTGCTTCTTTAGTCTTCTTCATTTCTTCTTGGCCTTTTTCTTAGCAGCAATCTTTTTCATAGCGGCTTTCTTGCCGTATTCCTTGACCATTTCCTTTTTGGATTCGGTCTTCTCGTGCTTCTTTCCATAGTGCATCGGCATTATTTTTGCCCCTTTGGGTATGCGCCATTAGCGCCCTTTTGCAATTCTTCGTATGTCATAAATGGACGGCTGTTCTGGTCTGCTGGATATTCCTTGTACCAACCAGGATGATCTGCAGGGTTGTACTTATTGTTCTGTAGGTTTGGGTCTTTTGCTGTAGGCATTTCTTACTCCTTGAAGGTAAGTGTATTTCCATCGAATGCTTTACCAGATTCGTTGGATAATCTGAGTGCTGCGTCTATATCTTTTTGTTTGGTAGATATTGGCTCTACGCCCTGCTTTACAGCAGAGTAATAGGATTCCAATTCTTTGTTGTCTTTCTTTTCTCTGTCTTTATCCCAGCCTTGCCGAGTAGGGAAGCACCCTGCAAATGCAAAGTTTGCTGCT
>Ga0208644_1001152_pt1 | contig 22670 bp, 25 predicted proteins | sample VirMetDEL_Nov_18_FD_184517 | JGI IMG/M metagenome (GOLD analysis project Ga0208644, IMG submission 184517) | Aqueous microbial communities from the Delaware River and Bay under freshwater to marine salinity gradient to study organic matter... | ecosystem: Environmental > Aquatic > Marine >...
AATTAGAATTCATTATGGAGAAGAAAATACAATTCATATAGAGGATGAATTTGAAAAACGTGGTTGGGAATATGATTACCTTACTATTTATAATCATTACATTGACAATAATTGGAATTATCGTATTTATGAAAGTAAAGCATTATGAAAAACAAAACTAATTCAACAGAACAAGAAGCAAGAGTAGAAAAAGCTCTTGAATTGATGTTGGTAGATAAAATAAAATATGATGATTATCTTGCGTTTGCAAAGGATGAGTATGGGATATCCCGCAATGCAGCTAACAACATTTGGATATCTGCTCGTGAACTAAGACGTGAATATTTTAAAGACGCTATTGAGGATAATATTATTGATGCCCTTGAGGAACTTCGTGAGTATGAAGAACGTATGTTAACAAATGATGAACCTGGATATGAAATAAAAGCTAAAGAATTACGTTATAAAATTCAGGGACTATTTAAAGAACGATTTGAAGTAAAACACGAAGGTGAATTAATTATTAAAACTACTTGGGGCAACGAAGATGCAGGTACAACTATTTAGTCCATATCAAAAACAAAAACAAGTAATAGATAACTTTATAGACAGCCCTCATTTATTTGGGGTTGTAGTAGCACCACGTGGTTCAGGTAAAACATTACTTGCAGCTAATATGTTGTTGTATTGGGCATTATCTAAAAATAATTCTAAATGTGGATGGATATCTCCAATTTACAACCAGGCTAAATCTGTGTTTGAAACAATAGTGAAAGCAGCTTTTGACGCCATTGACGTGCATAATAAAGCTGAATTGACTATAACATTTATAAATGGGTCTACGTTGAAATTTTTATCAGCAGATAGCCCAAATAGTGTACGTGGTTTTCGTTTTGAATATCTTGTATTAGATGAGGTTGCTTACATAACTGAATCTGCAATAACAGAAGCAATTATGCCTACTCTTAACCCATTAGGTAAAAAATGCTTAATGATTTCAACTCCACGTTCTAAAAACCATTTTTATGGATGGTATATAAAAGGATTAGACAGTAATAACGTAATTAGTTTTAAAATACCATTAACTGAATGTCCTTATGTTAAACCGGAATTAATTGAGGAAGCACGTAAATCTTTACCTGCTGATATTTTTAATCAAGAATATAACGCTGAATTTACTGATGCCGGGAATGATGTATTTACAAATCTTGATTTCGTATGTATTTTAGATGAATTTGGAATACCAACAAGAAGTGAACGATACTATATTGGAGTTGATACTGGAATCACAAATGATTTTACTGTTTGCGCTATCCAAAGCGAATCAGGAAGAGTCGAAAAAATTATTCGCACTAACGGCAGAACATTTGAGGAAATTGGAAAAGATATCGTACTTGAATGCAATCGATGGAATATCGTGGGAGGATTTTGCGAAACAAATGGGATTGGATTAGCAATGTATGAGTTGTTAAAACCACGAATAAGAAAACTACAAGCATTTACTACAACACAAGATAGTAAAGCAAAGGGAGTACGCAAATTAATTTATGATATTCAGGAAGGTAATGTAGAATTTCCCTCTAAAAAATTAATGCCGGAACTGTATAATGAGTTTAATGCCTACACTTACAAAATAGCAGCAAATGGTAACATATCATTTACTCATCCAAGTGGAATGAAAGATGATATCGTTGATGCTGTTATGTTAGCTAATTTAGCTCGTAACGAACAAGTATTTACTAAAGGAAAGTTATATGTGGGTAATTCCCAAACAAAAATAGCTTCTCAATTTGGTAATTCAATGTCTTTTTAATATATTCACATTATGAAGACTTGTATAAAATGTAATGTTGAAAAACCATTAACTGAATACTATTTAGCAAATAAAGGAAAAGCATACCAATCCAGATGTAAATCATGTTTTAAAAAACATGTATTGGATAATGGTTCAGTTACCACATATCATAGTAAGATTAAGGGGGTATATGGAATATTTGATAACAATGTATGTTTGTATGTAGGAGAAAGTCAAGCACTAAATCGTAGAATTGCAGAACATAAAACAAATATAAATCGTATTCAAACAAATACCATTGCTCATCAATTAATGTACAAACAATTACAACAATGTCCTAATTTAGAATTTCGTATTTTAGAGGAATGTGATAACCATAAAGAACGAGAACAATATTATATAAATGAACTAAAACCAAAATACAATGGACAATTCTAACAAAACACCAAATATCACTTTAGTAGGTGAACACGCAGTAGCCTATATTGTGGAAGAGGATTTAACACAATCGGTTTTAACTGACGAACAAGAAAAAGAATTAGCTTTAGAGTTTTTAATGGAAAACGAATTATATCAAAAATTCCTTATGTGGATAGACATTAAGAATGAGATTGAGAAAAACGTAAAGGAAATTAATTCGAATTTATGAAACAAACAAAAATAAACAATGGAACATTATGGGTAGGTGATTCAGCAGAAGTATTAAAACAATATCCTGACAATCATTTCGACTCAATCGTTACTGACCCACCATATGGTATTGAGTTTTTAGGTAAAAATTGGGACAAAAATACTGGTGCTATTGAGGTATGGAGAGAATGTCTCCGTGTATTAAAACCAGGTGGTTATTTATTAGCATTCGGTGCCCCCAGAACATACCATAGATTAGCAACTAACCTCGAGGATATTGGTTTTGAAATCAAGGATTCACTGATGTGGGTATTTGGTTCAGGATTTCCTAAAGCACAGGATATTGGTAAACAGATGGATAAAAAATTGGGTGTGAAAAACGAATGGAGTGGTTGGAAAACAGGACTCAAACCAGCCCACGAACCAATCATTATGTGTAGAAAACCAACCAAACTAACCTCCATGAATAATATATTAGAATGGGGTGTAGGTGCATTAAATATTGATGCTACGAGAGTAGAAGAAGATAGATACCCCAGCAACGTTATTGGTGAAATAGATGGATACCAAAAATATTTCTATTGTCCTAAAGTAAATAGAAAAGAGAGACATTGGGGATTAGATATGGAAAATGCACCACGTCCTGGTAATACAAACAAACGTAAAGATGATGTAGCGTGGATGGTTGGAAATCCCAATGCTACAAATAGTGGTGAGTTTGTCCCTCGTGTAGACGCCAATACACATCCAACAGTTAAACCCATAGATTTAATGTTATATTTAGTTAAAATGGTTACTCCACCAAATGGTAAAGTATTAGACCCATTCAATGGTTCAGGTTCAACAGGAATGGCTGTTAAACAATTTGGTGGTGAATATACTGGAATCGATTTAGATGAAAACTACGTTGAAATATCCAGAAAACGAATCAATGCTTGGAAAGAAGATTAAATTTTCCTTATTTAAGTTTGGCAATTTAGATTTTCATTCGTATATTAACACCATAATAAAAAAAAAAACATATGAAAAACGAATTTATTGAACAATTAGAGAGTATTGGAGCGTGTATTAACACTAACACTGGAATGATTTATTCTATGTACAAAGATGGTACATATGACCCTGATTCTGAAATCCATGTTACAGAGGCAGACCATTACGAAATTCAGGACTACATCTCAGATGAGGACAATGAGATTTATTTGTCTGTATTGGAACAACACCAAAAATAAAATACATCCTCTGAAAAATACAATATATTTATTAACGGCAATAGGGTTTTTTCCATATGTGTATTTTTTTATTTTCCCTAATTGCCTTAATTTTATTCAAATAGTGTGAGCGTAGTGGGGCTTCAATTTTTTCTATAGTCTATCATATTATAAGCCCCGCTCCACTATTTTTTTAGAGACGAAATTTACAACCCTTTATATTTATTGAAGATGGAATATAGTATCAATATACCTGATTATTTAACTGTAAAACATTACAAGGATTTCTCTACATTAAAATCATTAGATGATTTAGAACAGAAATTATTTGTTATAAGTGCGTTAACTGAAGAACCATTACAAACCATTAAATCTTATCCTGTTCCATTTATACTAAGTGTATATGCGAAATTAAACGATAACGTTTTAAATGTTGAACCTGAGTTTTACCCAATTATTGAATGGGAAGGAAAACAATATGGTTATCGTCCAATGCATAAAATGACAATGGATGAATATGTTGACTTAGACAATTTATCTAAGGACATAAACAACAATATAAATCAGGTTTTAGCCATACTATATCGTCCTATAACCAAGAACAAAATGCAGTCACCACAATTCGTGACTAAATCAACTTTCAAGGTTATAAACGGAGAAGGTGAAAATGGATTTGATTATTATGAGGTAGAAAAATACGATAACGAGGTGAGAAAAGATCGAGCTAAGGAATATGATGGTTTTCCTGCTTCAGTAGCATTAGGTGCTTTGGGTTTTTTTTTAGGAACCGCGACCTTATTATCAAGCGATATTCCGTCTTATTCCCAACTGCTGGAGTCAAGGACGAACGTACCGATGAAGAGAAAAAACAAGATAAACAATCTATTAGCTCGCATTACGGCTGGTTATATATCTTCCATGAATTGGCAAAAAGTCCCATCCTATCAGTCACTGGAGACAAAGCACTCACTGACATTAACGTGATGTTTGCTTTGAATTATTTATCAATGTTAACAGAAATAAATTTAGAAAAACAAGACAAATTAAAGAACAAATATAATGGATAATAAAGAATTTGAGGATTTAGAAGGTGATGTTCAACCAATCAAACCAAAACGTAAAGCATTTGGTAAGGTTGAACCTGAATTAACCGAATTAGAACAACGTATAATTGCCTACGAAGCAAAAAACCAAAACATTCCAGCATTGTCTGCTATGTTTAGAGTTAGTGAGGTAACAATTAAAGAAATATTAAATAAAAAGAAATAATATGGCTGATTTCCCTACCTACCAATTTATTGTTGAGCAATTTGAAACGGCTTGTACCCAACATTTAGCCATTAACCAATTTGGTGAGGGTTCAATCGATAGATTAGATTCATTATTTCAAAACGTAAAATATCCATTCGCATTTCTAAGACCATTACAATCAACAGGTATGGTTTTAAACACTAATGGTGTATCAGGTGCTCGCTCACTCAATTTTGAATTTTTCATGATTGATGTTCCTAAATTAACTGATGATGATGTATTAAAATTACAATCTAATTGTGAGATTTATTTATATGACATTATCGCTTGGTTTAACTTAGGTTCCGTACAACAAGTAGAGTATGTTACTCTAAACAATATATCGCCTTTATATGAGGCATTTAACGATCGTGTTGCTGGGTGGAATGCAAATATAACTGTAAACACTTACGGAACACTTGATTACTGTAACTTTCCTAAATTATAATGTCTATTAGTCCTGAATTAAGAGCAGCATTGAACGAAGTTGGCAAACAAATTGCTGATGAGATGAAAGCTACCTTACAGAGGAACAATAACAATAATACAGATAAACTAAAAGGATCTATTAATGTCTATATAAATTCAGAAGGAAATGATTTTGTTTTAGACATGGAACCTTATGGTTGGTATGTTAATAACGGAGCAGAACGTCATTCAGGTAGAAAACCACCAATTGCCCCTATTCAAGCTTGGATTAAAAAACAAGGTATTATAGCAAGAGGAGGAATAACACCAAAACAATTACCTTATGTTATTCAAGCATCTATTGCTAAACGAGGACAACAAGATAGAAAAGCATATCCGTTTATTGGTCCATCAATAGAAAAAATACTAAATTCAGATTTATCAGACGAAATATTACCAGTAGTAGAATCATTATTCGAAAAATATAAACCACAATGAGTATAACATTACATCAACAACCAACTTCACCGAACATGGCAAACGCTGATTTGTTGTATGTGGTGACTTCAAACTATACTACTTCATCTCAATTCCAATACGTTTGTGATATTAAAGATGAAAATAATGTATTAGTTCAGAGATTAAAACAACAACCTAACCCATCAGGTAAAGGTGTATTTAACGTAGGACAAGTATTACTTACCCAATTAGAGGTAGATCCAGTATGGAAAGCAAATATTATTCAAGGTATAACTGAATCAGCAGAACCATTTAAAGTATTTTTCGGTGAGGAATATGCTACAACAACATACGGAAATACCGCACTATATAATGGTATAACGAATGCCTCTACTGGTTCACCCGCTTTATCGGGTTCAAGTTATTATTACGTTATAGACGGCTTAGTTGAACCTAACAGCGGTGATTGGAACTTTGCCTCATCATCATATTATACTGAATTTTCAACTCCAACAGGATTAACTGCCTCATTTAATAGAGGTTTAACTCCCTCACCTCGTACATTAACAATTGAGGAAGGTGATTATCATACAGTTGCTTTACTTAATGGTAATTTAAGTGGAGTTGCTAATTCAAATACTACTGCTCAGGACGTTTATATGATGAATGTAACAACGTATACAGGTCCAAATGCAACAGGAACACAAATTGATACTTACGATATTTACAATATTACTTTAAATGGTGGATTTAGAAATAATATTAACCAATTATGGGCTGATGTTTATACAAGTCAATCAGCAGCAACACGTTTACAATATTGGGGTGTAGGTTATCAAAACATTATAGATAATAACCCAACTATTGATTTTACAGATTGGGGTTCGTATACTATTACTTGGTATGCTCAAGCATCTGCTGCTACACCTAATCTAAGTTATGTACTTGATGAATTTATTTTTAACAAATCCGAAGGTAATTGTGATTACGAAACCATACGATTTGCTTGGAAAAACCAATTAGGTACATGGGATTATTATAATTTCACATTAGCTCAAAGTGAGAATAATGGAATTGAAAGACTTGAGTATAGACAAACATTTGTTCCGTTCTCAACTGATACTAATTCTGCTGCTTACAATATTTCAAGACGTGGTAGACAACAATTAGTAAATAAAATTACAACAACCAAAACAGCAAATACTGATTGGTTAACTCAAGAAGAAGCTGATTGGATTCAGGAATTATTCTTAACAAACAACGTATACATCCAGGATGGAACTAATTTCGTTCCTGTAGTAATTGTTGATACTAACGTTACATCAAAACGTAACCCACGTACTCAAAAGAATTTCCAATATCAAATCACTTATCAACTTGCAAATAATAAGCGTCAAAGACAATAATGAATACTATTTTACGAGTATACGACAATGACAATAATATGTACGATTTGGATTTATTCCAAGACGTAGATTTTTTATTAGATATTAGTGCTAAAGAAGCAGGTGAAATACCTTCTGTATTTGGCATTACATCACAACAATTTTCTGTACCTGCTACAAATAAAAACAATGATTATTTTGGTAATTTATGGAATTTAGCCTCTGTAGGTAACACATCTTTTATCCAAACATATCCATGTCAGGTATTAGAGAATGGTGATGAAGTATTTACTGGTAAAATTTATTTAGAATCTATTGTAACTGACCAACGTGGAGATACAATTTATAATGTTATCGTTATTAACGAAACTGTAGATTTTAAAAAACAAATTGAAAACTTAACCTGGAAAGAGGTATTTGCTTATTTTAATGTAAGTGGTTCAGGAACAAGTTTACAAGCAGGTTGGAACCATCCTTACACATACGGAAATATTACTTCATCTTGGGATTTAGCATTACCTGCTACTCCTGCAATTACTTCACCTTCATACTTACCTCGTCCTGGTGATATTGTTTATCCATTAGCAGAATATGGTGTTAAAGAAAATTCAAAAGATGTTCAATTAAAATCAGGTGGAGATCCAGGAACATTTACACAATGGACTTCTCCAATATATGTTGATCAATTTAAACCAGCTATTCGTGTTAATGCAATGATGAAAGCATTAATGAGATATACTAGTTATGAGTATACTTCTTCATTTTTTGATTCTCCGTATTTTGATACAATATATTATTTAACAACACCAACAGAAGAAAAAGGAGCAACAACAACATTAGCTCCTACTGCTTCGTTTTTAGCAAATAAAGATACTGAACCTGATCAATTTTTATCTGGTAGTAGTACTTTATTTCAACAAGTTACTTATAGTAATGAGATATTTGATAATCCAAATACTTATAATACTGGAACTTCAGAATATACAGCTCCGTATGCTGGTCAATACTCATTTAAAACCAATATACTTTATAACATTCAATTTTTACAAGTAGGTGTTAAAAGAAGAAGTATACAAGTTAATTTAACCGTGAATGGAAATCCATTTATTGTGCCTGGTCAATTTACAGATATTGCAAAAAGTGGATTTGCAGGAACATTAGTTGTTGATTTTGGACCCGTTAACTTAAATGTTGGTGATCAAGTAGGTATTGTGGTTCAGTTTCTTACAACAGCTGCAGTTGAAAATTTTAGAATATTTGGTACTAATGCTACTTATTTTGAATGTTATTCTGGTCCCGCAGCTGCTGCAGGGCAACAAGTAGATTTTTCATTATGGTTTGGAGAAGAAACAGTACAAGAATGGTTATTAGGTTTAATACAAAAATTTAACTTAGTTATTGAACCCATTAAAGATAGAAAAAATGTATTGTTAATTGAACCATTTGAAGAATGGAGAGAAATTGGACAAGTAGTAGATTGGACAAATAAAGTAGATAGAAACGTTAAATTCGAAATTAAACACCCAATGCAGGAACATGCAAAAACTGTTTATTTTTCAGATGTTGAAGATAAAGACGAATTTAACAGATATTCTATAGAATCACTTGATAAAATATTTGGTAATTATAAATACGTAGCTAATACAGATATTGCTGAAGGTGAATCTAAAGTGGGAACATATTTTGCTCCTACACCAATGAAATTTATTGAAGGTTCACCTAATGGTAAATTTATTGTCCCTCAAATCTATACAGATGATAATGGAGCAAAACGTCCACTTAAATTTAAACCAAGATTACTACACTATATTGGAAAACAAGATGTTGACGATACATTAGTTTCTAAAGTAGGTGTTACTACAAATGCTACTGGTAGTTGGTATATGTGGGATGAAAACGTAAATAGAAACGAATTATTTGAATTCCCAGTATTTCACCACCTTAGTGAAGTACCAGCAGATGATAATTGGGATCCAAATACTAATCCTTCAACAACACTTGACTTACATTTTGGTAACTTAAATCATTGGGAATACCACCAAGCACAAGTTAATGCTCAAACATATAGAGGAGCATATTATGAATATTGGGCAAATTACTTAAACGAAATTTATGATGTAGATGCTCGATTAGTAACATTAAATATTAAATTAAATCCTGTAGATATAAGCCAAATTCAATTAAATGATAAAATCTTTATTGATGGTGATTATTACAGAATTAACAAAATACCAGGAGCAAGTTTAACCGTTGAGCAATCTACTCCTGTAGAATTAATTAAAGCTGGAACTCGTAGAAACCCATTTGTTAGAAGACGAGTAATTAAATTACCTGGTTCAGGTGGTGGTACTGGAGGTTCTGGTGGTGGAGGAGGAGGTGTAACAACCGATCAAGAATATTTTGAAGATATTATCATCGATGAGTTCAACTCAAATGGTAATGTTAAGTATGTTAATTATAATGATGGTACTGAAATTACTGATTATGATTTAATTAATCAAGCGGCTTGGGCAGATGGTGTTCAAGCATCTCCATCAGGAACATTTTGGGAAAATATTCAAACACCAACCCCAACCTCAAATATCAATTTAGGTAACAACTATATTGATTATAGAAACGCAAATAACGTTGTTATAGGTTATAATAACGAATTACTCTCACAAGGCGGGACAAACGTCGTTGTAGGCGAAAATAATGCATTAACAACGACTAACGGCGCTAATATGGTAGTTGCTCAATCAGCATCTGTTTCAGGTGTTGAAAACGCTTCTGTATTTTATCCTTCACGTGATGTAACTACTGAAACATACAATAATAGTTTATCTACAGGACAATTAATTGTTCAAAGTGGATTTGCCCCTGAATATAATGTTGTTCAAACATACGCAGGAAATAATATATATATTACCTCAAGTGCTTACCAATACCCATATATGTTATTTGATTGGAGTGGTTCTGTTGGTGATAGTTATGTTTATTTACCTGATGCCGATACTTTAGATGGTGTTGAATTTAGATTCCAATTATCAAGTTCATTTGCTTCATTTGAATCTGTATTATTAACTCCTTCAGGTTCTCAAACAATTGATGGTGCTGCTGGTAAGGTATTAACTAATTCAAGAGCACAATACGTAATTAAATCTATTAATGGTGATTGGAAAACAATTTCACCTGGTAACGTTTATTATGGTGGATTCTTTAGTTCTGGTTCTCAACCATTATTAACAGCAAGTGTTTCACAATCAATTACTTGGGATGCTACTTATGAGGCAAATGGTTTTAGTGCAAGCGGTTCCTACGTTTATATTAACAATCCAGGCACATACCAAATGACAGCATTTTTCCAATTAACTAACAATTCGAATGATGCTCAAGACGTTAATTTCTGGGTAAAATATAATGGTAGTGATTATCCAAATTCTGGCAACTACACTACTATTAGACCAAGAAAGAGTGCAGGTAATCCAAGCGCTCAATTAGTAACCGTTTCATTTATAGGAACATCTCAAGCAGCATTCGATACAGTTGAAATATATTGGGCAGGAACATCTACTGATTTAGCATTAACATATGCTTCTTCAGGAAGTATAGATGGTGGTCCTGCTGCTCCAAGTGCTGTAGTAAACTTTATACCCATACGATAAAAAATATTTATAACAAATGGCCGAATATAAACTCAATATAGATATAAACACCGCCTCGGTAGCCGACCTTGAACAGGAACTCGAAAGACTACAAGGTCAATTTAAAGGTGTTGCTCAAGGTTCAAAACAATTTAATGAATTAGGTAGAGCCGCTCAACAAGTTGAGGGACGAATTAAAAACATTGAACTACAATTTGAAGCCTTAGATGCCGAACAACGAGCAACTGCTATTGCTGATTCATTTCAAGGTGTAGTAGGTGCTGTAGGTGCTGCTTCATCAGCATTCCTTGCTTTTGGAGCTGATGCTTCTGCTATTGAGGATGCTGAAAAGAAATTATTAGGTGTAATTGGTGTAGTTGGAGGATTAAGAGACGCTTCAAATGGATTAATTGCCTTAAATAAATTAACAGGTGGTTCATTTACTGCTTTAGGTACTCAAATATCTACAGCATTTAAAACAGGTACAATATCTGCTATATCATTTAGAACCGTATTACAATCATTAGGTATTGGTTTGTTAATTACTGCTGTAGCAGCATTAGTAACTAACTTAGATTCAGTAGCATCCGCACTTGGATTAGCAACTGATAATGCTAATACTTTTAAAACTGCAAACGATGAATTAGAGAAACAATTAGGTGATGTTAATGAAGAAACAGAAATTCAAGTAAGATTACTTAGAGCTCAAGGTGTTAGTGAAAAAGAAATATTACAATATAAAGTAAGACAGAACGATGCCGATTTAACAGCAATTCAACTTCAATTAGAAAAACAAAAAGGTATAATTCAAGAGAAAAAAAATCGAAAGGAACAAATAACAGAAGGTGAAACAGCTGAACTTCTAAGATTAGAAAAACTTGAAAAAGCGACCAGAGCTACTCAATTTGAATTTTTAAATGCTATTATTAAAATTGATCAAGATGCTGAAGCTGCAAGAGCAAAATTATTAAAAGAGCAACAAGATGCTGCTAATAAAAGGAAAAAAGAAAGAGATGAGCAAGCAGCAAAAGATAAAGCTGACGCAGATAAAGCTGCAGCTGATGCTACACAAGCCGCTATTGACCTTGAAAATGATAGAGCAGATGCTATTGCTGATAATCAAGAAGCAGAATTTAAGGATTCATTAGATCGTTTAGATACTTACTATACTCAAAGAGAAACAATATTAAAACAAAATTTAGCTGATGGATTAATAACTCAAGAACAATTTGATCAATCTATTATTGATCTTGAAGTTGAAAAAAATGCTGCTCAATTAGTAGCATACGAGGATTACCAACAAGATACAACTGATATTTTAGCAGAACAAACTGATCTTCGTTTAGAACAAATAAAAAGACAAACTGATGCTGATACTGCAGCTACTGATAAACAAAAACAAAATGCTGAAGCATTAGCAGCATCTAGACAACAATTAGTAAAAGCATCTGCTGATGCAATTGGTGCATTATCTGGTTTATTAAAAGAAGGAACAGCAGCACAAAAATCAGCAGCATTAACAGAAATAGCAATTAACACAGCTTTAGGATTTGTTCAAGGTTTAGATATTGCCCAAAAATCAGCTAAAGCAACTGGTCCAGCTGCTGCATTTGCTTTTCCATTATTTTATGCTTCACAAATAACAGCTGTATTATCAGCTGCTGCTCAAGCAAAACAAATAATAAAAGGAGGAGGAACGTCAACAACAGCTCCAACTATTGGAGGTGGAGCACCTTCAACTACTCCAAGTTTACCTACAATACCTGTTACACAAACAGGATTCCCAACTATTCCAACAGGTGGTGCTCAACAAGGAGGTACAGGTACCGGAGGACAATTGGTTCCTATTAAAACATATGTATTATCAGGTGACGTAACAACTGCTCAGTCTGCTGATGCTAAACTTAGACAACAAAGAAAATTATAATGAAAATTGTAGAATTACAAATTGACGATTCAGTATTATCAGGAATTGATGCTGTAGCATTAGTTGAAGCCCCTGCTATTGAAACTGATTTCGTAGCATTCAACAAAGTATCAATGGCAGAAATGACATTTGATGATTACCCACAAAAAGCGATTGAGAATGCTAAACGTGGAATTGAAATAAATAAGGAATTAGGTAATAAATGTGCTACCCAAGTTGGTAAAGTAAGAGCACAACAATTAGCAAACGGAGAAAAATTATCATTAGATACTATTCAACGTATGCGTTCGTTCCTTATCAGACAAAAAGGTAATTATGAGTTAGCCATTCGTAGAAAAGATTATGAAGCGTGTGGTTATATTAGTTACTTATTATGGGGTGGAGAAGAAGCATTACCTTGGGCTGAAAAGAAATTACGTCAAGCTGGAATTGAATTCAACAAATTTAATGATTATTTAATCGATGAGGATTTACCTCCAGTATTGACTAACGAACCACAAACATTCGAACAAACATTAATTGATGCTATTATAGCAAATATGTTAGGTATCGAATGGGATTTCAATATTAACATTAACGCATTACCTAATTTTGTAAACGAAGCATCAACAGGTAAAAAAAATAAATTTTCTGCTGAATTAGCTGAAAAACAAATGTTAGTAGGTCCATTAATGACTGCTGGGAAGTTAATTCCTCGTATGGATGAAAATGGTGAAGAATACCAAGTATTTTTCTCTAAAGAAACCATTGAAAAATTAGCTTATAAATTAATGGAAGATAAACTGATTGATTCAGTTAATATCGAACACGATCCACTTCAACCTGCTAAAGATGTTTATTTGGTTGAATCTTGGATTGTTAAAGATCCAGAACACGATAAAGCTACTTTATACGGATTCAAACCCAATGAAGGAGATTGGTATGGAATGTATAAAATTAAAGATAGAACCTTATGGAATGAATATGTTAAAAGCGGTAAGGTAAAAGGTTTCAGTGTTGAAGGCATATTCACAAACAATATATTAACAAACAAATAATTATGAAAAACGAGAAAACATTAGGATTATTACGCCACGTATTAACATTCGTAGGTGGTATTTTAGTAACCAAAGGCTTAATTGATGAGTCTATGTTGGGCGAATTAGTAGGTGCTGTTATCACTTTAGTTGGTGGTGTATGGTCTATTTCAAGTAAAAAATAATATGCCCCTGCCAGTAAGAAAAGGTGAACCAAAGGATGAATTTATAGCAAAATGTATTGCTAAATTGCGTAAAGAATATCCACTAAAACAAGCAACAGCTATTTGTTATTTACAAGCTAAAAAATAATTAATATAAAGGTTTTAATTGATTTTGCCAATATTTTTCTCTTTCTAAAAGAATATTAATATCGCAATATTCAATTATTTCAACTTGTAAATTAGAGTAATTAAGTAGTTGAGGATAAAGATAAGATTGAGTAGGAATATGTTTAACAGCAATTTGAGGATTACGTAAACAACTTCTATGTTTAGACATTCTCTCATTAACTCTTTTAGATTGTCCTACATACAAAGTAATATTATTAGAGGTAATTTTATAAATACCACTATATTTACTTTGCCATCTATTCATAGAAATTTTATTACAAATCTTACAAATTTGTCTAAAACCATCCTTAAAAGACCTATCCCTATAAAAATCAGTTAATGGTTTTTCAATTTTACAACACCCGCACCTTTTCATTACGTAAATATACAAACAAAAAACGGAAGCTCCAAACTAAACAGAAATAACATTTCACATATTTATAACCGATTAAATTTAAAAAACATCAATTAATTAATTATGAACAAAGAACACTTAAAAGAGCTTGTTAAAGCGCATTTTAATTTGGTCGATATGCCTGAAACAAAGGAAACATTTGGTGAAGTTTATGATGAGAACAAAGCGTTCAAATTCGTATTCCCAGGTGAAACTTTGAAGGTAGGTGACGAAGTTAAAGTCGTGACTGAAGAAGGACAAGAGTCCTTAGCTCCAGACGGATACCACAAATTGGAAGATGGTACCGTAATTAAAACTGAAGGTTCATCTGTAACTGAAATTTCTACTCCTGCTGAAGAAGCTAAGGAAGAAGAAATGTCTACTTTCGGTGCTGATGAGTCTATTTCTCAAGTTGAAGGTACTACTCCTCAAAACGAAACTACTGAGACTAACCCTAATCCTGAAGCCGAAATCACTACTGAAGCTGAAGTTGAAGCCGAAATGATGAAGAAAATCAAAATGGCTGTAGACGAGGCTATCGCTTCTGAAATTGCTGGTATTAAAGAGGAAATGGCTAAAATGAAAGCTAAATTCGAAGAATTCGCTAAGACTCCTGCAACTGAAAAAACTATGGCTAACGCTGCTTCTAAAACTAAAATTGATCAGTTTTCAGCCACTAACGATCGTCAAGCACACATCATGCTTGCTGCATTAAAAAACAAGAAATAACAAATAAACAAAACAATAACAATTTAAAATTACAAAAATGAGTTTAAACGTCGCCGCCCTAGCCGATTTTAACAACCAGATTGCTGGTGAGTTAATTATCAAGATGGTTTATGCTGGTTCAACAATGGAATATATCACCATTCAAGAAGGTGTAAAATACCAAGAGCCTATTAACCTTTTCGAAGTTGAGTTGTACATGCAGAATGGTACTTGCGTAAGCAATCCTTCTGGTTCAGCCGCCTTCACCCAACGTACTATCGAGGTTTGCCCTCGTACTTCATTCGATGCATTGTGCTTGAAAGACTTAGACAAGAAATACTTAGGTATCTCTGCTTTGGCTCCAGGTTCATACAACGAAACTTTCGCTTTAGCCACTCAATACTCTGAGTTGTTGGTTAACCAATTCCAGAAAGCTAACGATTACTTCTTGTGGCAACAAGAATCAGGTTCTGCCTCTACTTATGGTGGTACTTGTGCTGTTAGTGGTTTGAATTACATCATCACTGGTTCTACTTCAGGTGTAGTTGTTCCTACCTTCACTTCATCTTCTGCTGGTTCAATCGTTAACACTGCAAACATTTTGGGAACTATGGATCAAATGATCGCTGCTTCTTCTGCTGACGTAGCCGATCGTGAGGACTTGACTTTCTTCATGAGCGTAAGCTTGTTCCGTAACTACTTGACTGCTTTGCGTTTGGCTAACAACTTCTACTTCGATCCTAACTCTGTTATTAATCGTGGTGGTTTGTATGAAATGGCTTATCCTTTCCAACCAAACATTAAAGTTGTTGGTACCGTAGGTTTGCAAGGTTCTGACCGTGTGGTTTTAGGCCCTGCTAAGCACATCGTTGCTGGTACTGACTTGTTGAGTGACTTTACAGAGTTCCAGTTGTGGTACGATATCAACACTGATACTTTGCGTCACCGTATCTCTACTAAATTAGGTGTAAATATAGCGTATCCTTCTTTCTGGACAAGTAATGACCTCGCCTAATTTTATTGTTTAACCCTTTAATCTAAACATATAATTATGGCTTGTGATATTTTATCTGGATTTCAATTAGGCTGCCGTGATAACACTGGTGGTTTAAAAGCAATTTACATCTTAGGAGAATCTGCTTCATTAGCTCCTTCAATCGACAGTATCACTGGATACGAAAATGGTTTGATCACCAACATTACCGGAACAGGTTCTTGGTATCAATTCCAATTGTTTCGCCAAACTTCAAACTATAGCGAAGAATTGGTAGCAACTCCAGAAAATGGTACTATCGTTTACAATCAGTCAGCTACTGTAGTATTCTTTAAAATGGACACTGCAATGAGAAACCGCGTTAAAGTTCTTGCCCAGAATCCTAATTTGAGAATCATTATCGAAACTCAAAACGGATCTGAGGATGGAGATGCACGTTGGTTCTTGATGGGTCAAACAAATGGTGCTCAGTTGTTAAGCGGAACTGCTTCTACTGGTACTGCGTTCTCTGACCTTAACGGTTACAACTTAGTGTTCACTGGTAATGAGCCTCTTCCAGCCTCTGAAGTTAGTGGTTCAGCAACTACATTTGCTGCTTCATTGACAGGTATGGACGTTGTTCAATACGCTTAATTTTTAACTTAAACCAATGTGGGGGTTACGAGAAATCGTGATCCCCTACTTGGTTGAAAAACAGCCTATGCTACAATTTAATTATTCTCAGGCTACCAACACTAACGCTGTTTACCCCGATGTAACAGCCTCTGTTGGAACAACTCAAGTATTATTGGATTTTACTCAATCCATTAACAAAAACACATTTTTAGGTGTCATAACTACTTTAGCTAATTCACCTACTGTATTAAATCCTTGGTTAGTATTACAACTAACAGGATCATCTGTACCTCCACCTTCAGGACAATATGATGTAAACATTTGGCAATACACTCAAACGTATTTACAAACTTGGTCTACACAAGCAACAATTTGGGATCAAACCGATTTTACTTGGGATGGTTCACAAGGTGGAATACAAAGAGACGTTTTATTATCAACTGAAAGAGCGTTTGTGTCAGGCAGCAACGAATATCCTATTACACAATATTTATTGCCAACAAACGCAGGTTATTACTATACTTATAATCATCCATAATGAGTAACAAATATACATTCAAAACAATTCCACGAATAAACAATACTAACGAACGAATTTCATTAATCGAACGTAAGGATAAGTTTTTCATTAGTTTTGGTGCCGACAACAATTTTCCAGGCAAACTAATTGATTTGATGAACTATTCATCTATCCATGGAACTTGTGTAAACGCAACAGTAGAAGCTATTGTTGGAAATGGTTTAACTTCTAATATGCCCGAGACACTCGATTTCGCAAACTACGAAAACGAATCTTGGAACGACATTTATAAAAAAGTAGCTAAAGACTTAAAATTATTTGGTGGTTTTGCTTTGGAAATTATTTGGTCTAAAGATAGATCTAAAATTGCTGAAGTATATCAAATTGATTTTAGTTACATTAGAGCTAAAGAAAAGAATTTACGTGGTAAAGTACCTGGATATTTTATATGGGATGGTTGGAATGAAACCAATGCTTGGATTAATCAATCATTAGATGACATACCATATTTACCAGTTTATAATCCAAGTAAAAAGTTTGACGAACCAAGTCAAATTTATGTTTATTACGCTTATCGCCCAGGTATGAAATATTATCCTCTACCTGACTATGTTGGTGCTTTAAAAGTAATTGAATTAGATGCTCAGGTTGATAATTTCCACCTTAATAATATTAGCAATGGCGTTGTTCCCTCTGTTGCTATCACTACTTTCACAAATGCCAACGAGGAAGAAAGGGAAGCGATTGAAATAATGCTTCGCCAACAATATAGTGGAACACAAAATGCTGGTTCTTTAATTTATATGGACGTTGATAGCCCAGAAAATGCACCAGTCATAACCCCCATTGATTCGAATGGAACAGATGTTTACTATACGACTATAAACGATTTAGTAATGCAAAAAATATTAACCGCTCATCGTATTACTTCAGGGATGATGTTAGGTATTAAAGAAGCTGGTCAATTAGGTGGTAGACAAGAAACAATAGATGCCTACTTATTATTTACTAACACAGTGGTTAAACCATTCCAACAAGCTATTTTGGATTGTTTTGACGAAATTTTCCAAATTAACTATGGTAGTGATTATATTTTAGGTGTAGAACAATTAAAACTCTACTCTGATGGTAAGGAAGAAGTAGATGTGGTTACAGGAACAGAAAGTGAAGTAGGTGAAGATAATGTATTAGAGGCTGAAATCGAGCGCGCTGATTTATTAAATGAACCTAACGTAAACGAAGTAGTAGATCCCCAACCCGTAAACCCAATAATTGCATAACATGACAGATGTATTTATAATCTCAGAAGCAAACTTAAGACAATTTACCGACATTAATAACAATGTTGATTCTAAATTGTTAGCAAGTGCCATTCGTGAATCTCAAGATATTGAAATTCAACGTATTTTAGGTACTAAATTATATAATAAAATCCTTGAGGATATTAAAACAAGCACTTTATCAGGTGATTATGAAACCTTAGTATTGAATTGGGTTCAAAACGCCGCTATCTACTACGCATACTACTATTCATTAGAAGACATTTACTTACGTCCTCGTAACAATGGTTTGTTATCTCCTACAGGAGGTGAGAATAGTGAGAAAGTAGATGGTACTTGGTATAATAGAAAAAGAGAATCAGTAAAAAACAAAGCACAATTTTATGCTGAACGTTTAACTGAATATTTGATTCAAAACCAAGGTAACTACCCTGAATTGAACGGAAACGTAGAATTACAACAGATGTATCCTGATTTTGGAATTCAATACAGAAATCCAATTGTAATGAGACGTAATGGTAGAGGTTATCATTTAAATCAAGCTGTAGAATGTGGTTTACCAGTGTATGATTCACGTTACCCACAATTCCCTCAGTATCCTTACACCGCATACAAAAATAACGTATCTAATTTTTAATATATAATGGGAAGAAATTTATCCAATTTATACATCTCAAGTTCATATCAATACTTAACTCAAGTAAGTGGTAGTGAATTACAAGATGGTTTAGGAAACAAAATTACAGGCACTTTAGATATAACTGCCTCATTAGCAGATACAGCAACCTCTGCTTCACATGCTTTGAATGCTAATAATGCTATCAGTAGTTCATATGCTATTACTGCTTCATACGCCTTAAACGGAGGTGGTGGTAGTGTAGATACCGGAAGTTTGTTAACTACAGCGTCTATAAGCGACGCAACCACAACATACACCAAAGGTGATGGTTCAACATTTAGTCTTACAACTAACAACGTAGTAAACGCTACTTCTGCGAGTGTAGCAGATACAGCCTCTGTTGTTGACATTCAACAAGCTGGGGGTGCTGGTATTGATTACTACCCAACATTTGTTGAAACATTTGGAGTAGCAGGTGCTCAAGAACTAAAAAACTGGACTGGATTAAAGTTTAATGATTTATCAGGAGCTGAAACTCTATATTGCTTGAACTTTTCAGGTAGTCTATTAGGTAATGCCGATACAGCAACATCTGCTTCATACGCAACTACAGCTTCATATGCTCTAAACGTTTCTACTCCTACATTAAATGAGGTATTAACAGCAGGTAATACAGCAACAGATGAATCAATCATTCTAACTCAAACTGATGGTTCTTCATTAGGAGGAGAACCCACCTTAAAAACCACAATAGGTGGACAAAATCAGGTTAGATTTATTAGCACTGATTCAACTAACGTTATTTCTTTATCTACCTCAGGTTCACAAACAGCCCAACTTAGCTTTAGTGGAACTGGAGCTAAAAAAATAACATTTTCTACTGCTGGTGAAATCTCAACAACAACAGGAGATTTAACATTAACAACAACATCAGGTAAAGTAGTAGCTTCAAGTATTTCAGCATCAGCTGGTTTTACAGGAAGTCTACAAGGTAATGCTGATACAGCTACCTCTGCTTCATACGCAACTACTGCCTCATACGCATTAACTTCAGTTTCTGCTTCACACGCCTTAAACGCAGATACAGCAACTTCTGCTTCTCACGCATTAAACGCTGACAACGCTATTTCATCGAGTTATGCTATAACAGCATCCTACGCATTATCTGCTCCTGCCTCATCACCATTCCCATATGTTGGAACAGCTACAATCACTGGAAGTTTAGTAGTTTCAGGTTCAGCTCTAATAGGTGCTTCAAGTAATACAACAGCAGGTGCTTATTCAGTTGTATTAGGTGGAACATCTAATACTTTAGCAAGCAATGATAACTCTATGATTGTTGGAGGTAATGGTAATAATATTAGTGCTACAAGCGCTCCAATGATTGGTATTATTGGAGGTGGAAGTAATAGTATTACTACTAAACATAACGGAAAGGGTTATGGAACTATTATTGTTGGTGGTTATGAAAATATAATAGGAGGTTCAAGTGATAGTATATCAAACTTTGGTAGTAGTATTGTTGGTGGTAGAGGTGCTGAAAACAATGGCAACTTTTCAGGTATTTTTTCAACAGCATCTCCGGCAGGTTTAAAAAGTAAAATACGTTATGGAGCTGATGTAAATAATAGTATTGAAGGAGCAACAATATTAGGTGGGGCTAAACAAGAAATCAGTGGTTTAGGTTTATATTCTTCTTTAGTAGGAGGATATGGAAATAAAGTTCAACAAAAAGCATCAACCATTGTTGGTGGATATGATAACTCTATTACCGATGCTGGAACATCTGCTGGTTCAGCCTATACAGGAAGTGTTATTGTTGGAGGACGCAATAACCTAATCAACCAAAAGAATAACTCAGTTATTTTAGGTGGTTCAAACATTACAGCATCAGCCGATAACACAACATATGTTCCAAATCTATCAATCAGTGGTTCAGCATATAGTTCAGTTTATTCATTAGCTATTGTTTCTACAACAGCATCACTTGATTGTTCAACTGGAAATGCTTTCACATTAACCTTAGTAGACGGAGTTGATACATTCGTAAATGCTTCAAATGTAAAAGCAGGACAAACCATTAACTTACAAATCACTAATAGTTCAGTAGGAACAGGAACAATAAGTTTTAGTTCTAATATTAAACAACCTTCAGGTGGTAGTTATTCACCAACAGGAACAGCAAATGCTATTGATGTATTATCAATGGTTAGTTTTGATGGAACCAACTTATTAATGAACTCAGTTAAAAACTTAGTATAATGTCATTATTTACACCATTTGCTATTTTTACTGGAGGAAAAGATGCTGATGCTACAGCATATATTAATGCTGTTATTTCTGCTGGTGGAACACTAAGTGATGGAAATAAAATAGCAATCAATACATTTTTTGTTGATTTAAAAAATATTGGAGTATATAGTAAAATGATTGCTTTTTGGCCTATTATGGGTGGAACAGCAAACTCTCACGCTATCAATGGTAATCTAAACTCAACATATGATTTAACATATTTTGGAACTTGGACACATAATAGTAGTGGACAAAAACCAAATGGAGCGAGTGGAACTTACGCTAATACACATTATGTTATTCCAACTGGATATACTGGATCAGGCGCTGCTGATAATTTATCTTTTGGTCTCTATATTAATGATATTACTGGAACTGCTCCTTCATACGAACTTGATATGGGAGTAAGGATACCAGATCCAGATAATACCCACATTTATTGGATTGGTGCTAAATGGGGGGCTACTAATACTGCCAGATATTCTCAACAAAACAATGGGCCACACAATGGAAACTTTACAAATGTTGGAAATGGACAATATATGATTTCAAGGACAGCATCTAACTTATTTAGATTATATGAAAATGGTGTTAATACACAAAATCTGGGAGCGAGTCACACAAGTGATTTAGGTTCTGGTGGTTATTCATTTTATCTTGGAGCCCTTGCAACTGGAACAGCAAATCAGTTTAACTCATTTTATCGTCAATGTTTTTCCTTTATCTCCTCAGGTTTAGATAATACTGAAAGTATTAACTTACAAACAGCCATAAATGATCTTCAAACTTCAATAGGTAGAAACACATATTAATGCCCAACATGGATTGTCATACTAAAGATGCATTAGCTAACTCGTTTAGCATATCAGCTGTATTTTCGTTTTTACTAAGCTGGCAAGCTGAATTAACTATATTATTGTTAGTAACAGGTTTACTACTAAACTTTCTAAGAATATACGATCGCCTAAAAAACGGCAAAAGTAAAGATTAAACAAAAGAGCCCCGTAAGGGGCTCAATTGTTTCGTAACATTATAGAATAACTTTAATTTTTCAAGGTATAATATGTTCCTGGTTCTAACGAGGAGGGGATGTTTACTTGCGGTAACTCAATGTGCAAAGAACTTGCCACACCGATCATTGTGTATTCATCGGTTACCCTTAATTGTTCTGGTTCTAAACAATCATTTAGATA
>Ga0208644_1001153_pt1 | contig 22667 bp, 28 predicted proteins | sample VirMetDEL_Nov_18_FD_184517 | JGI IMG/M metagenome (GOLD analysis project Ga0208644, IMG submission 184517) | Aqueous microbial communities from the Delaware River and Bay under freshwater to marine salinity gradient to study organic matter... | ecosystem: Environmental > Aquatic > Marine >...
AATGAAGTTGACTTGACCGCCCGCCATCTGTGGCTGCTGAACGAAGGCGCGGCGCGGATCGCGCGCTGCGATGGCGACCCGGACTATTTCGACGCACAGGTCGCCGGGTGGTGGTGTTGGGGTGCTTGTTCATGGATTGGAGCGGGCTGGTGTTCCGGGAGTGGCCCGTGGACTTGGAATGGCGATGTTCACGAATGGGCCGAGGGCAACGCAGGGCAAGGCATCAACCGGAAACGGCCGCACTTGGGGGGGAGCGCCGGGGCCAATGGTATTGGCGTTCACAAACAGGGCATCGACATCGCAGCATGGGTGCAAGCACTAGCCGCGCGCCTGCGCCGTGTGCGCGTCTGTGCGGGCGACTGGTCCCGCGTGTGCGGCGATACGGTCACTTGGCGCCACGGCACGACCGGCATCTTCCTGGACCCGCCCTATGCCGACACGGCGGGCCGGACCGCCGATCTCTACGCGCAGGACTCTCTGACCGTCGCGCACGATGCGCGGGAATGGGCCATCGAAGCCGGTCGCAACCCGCTGATGCGCATCGCATTCGCCGGATACGATGGCGAACACAAATTCCCCGCTGATTGGTCGAAACTGCGATGGAAGGCGAACGGCGGCTTTGGGTTACAAGGCAACGCCGCCGGTCGGGAAAACGCAGCCCGCGAGACCATCTGGTTTTCCCCCGCGTGCATCCCGCCCGAACAGCGCGGGTTGTTTGATGTGATCGAGCCCGAAGACGCGCGGATGGAGGATGCCAGCCGGGAGGGCGGCAAATGACCGACCGCCCGCAACAACGAACGGAAGGCACCGATGCCAGAACCCAAACCAATGCCGGTCACGCTGCTGACCTGGAAGCCACTCAATAAAGGCAGCCTGTGGGGCTTCGCGGATGTCCAGCTTGGCGCCATGAAGATCAACGGCGTGATGGTGTTTCACAAGGATGACGGCCAGTCGTGGGCCATGTTGCCATCGAAGCCGTCCATTAAGGCCGATGGCACCGTCTACACCGGCAGTGACGGCAAACCGAAATACACGCCCGTGGTCGAGTGGGCCAACCGAGAGACGAGCGAACGATTCAGCGCCGCCGTGATCGCCGCGATCCGGGGGCGCGAGGAAGAATGAGGCCGGTCGACCGCATCAACGCGATGGCCGAGGAGATGGGCAAGCCATGTGCGCGGGGCATGATCCACCCATCCCACGCACTCGCGGCCATCACGCGATCGGTCGTCAGGATCGACACGGAACGCCCGCCCGATCTGCCCATCCATTTCACCGTGGCCGGCACCATCCACACCGCCCATGGCATCCTCAAGCGAGCGGCCAAGGCCCACGTCGACCGCATGAACGCGACCCGCCGTGCCATCCAAAAGGACGCCATGGCACGCCTGGAACAGCGCCAGCCGGCAAACGCGATCCGAGCCGAAGCCCACAACATCAACGGCGAAGCCGGGTTCCCGCTCATGGAGCATCAGGTGGAAGAACAGGTACGCGCAGCCGCAGAAATCATTATGAAGCGCCGCGCCGAGGCGCCCCATGCCCAATGACCCAGTGGCCGACATCCTCGCCCTACCCGTCCCACGGCGGCCCGTCATGGTCGACACCGCACAGCCCAAGGCCCTCTGGCGGCACAAGGGCGGATGGAGCGAAGCGGACATCCCACCGCGCCGATGGATCGTCCCGCGCTACCTCATGCGCGGCTCGGTCTCCCTGATCGCTGGCCCCGGTTCCGCCGGGAAATCATCGCTGATCAAAGCCTGGATGGTGGCGCTGGCGTTCGGCCAGCCGTTTAGCCGGTTCCAGGTCACTACGCCGATGAAGGTCCTGTCCTACAACGTCGAGGACAACCTCCAGGAGGAGCAGCGCCGGACAAGTTCGACCCTCCGCCAGTTTCACCGCACGTCGGAAGAAATCCCCGACACGCTCCAATTCATTGGGCCCACCCATATAGGCGTGCTGGTACAGCGAGACGCGGTCACCGGCTTCGTGGTCAATCAGCCGGCCATGGACGAGCTTATCGCCATCCTCGATGAGTTCCGCCCGGACGTGCTGATCCTGGACCCGCTGGTCGAACTGCACACCGCCGATGAGAATGACAACACCGGCATTCGCGCCGTCATCGCGACGTTCCGCGCCTTGGCCGTCCAATACGACTGCGCCATCCTAATCGCGCACCACGTCCGCAAAGGCACGCTCTCCCCAGGCGAGCCCGATGGCATCCGAGGCGGCGGGTCCATCGTCGGTGCCGTCCGATCAGCCTTTACACTGTTGCCCATGACGGAGGAAGAAGCCGGGCGCCTGAACGTCGATCCAAAGCGCCGCCGCTGGTATTTCCGCCTCGATGACGCCAAGCAGAACTATGCGCCCATCGAGGACGCCGAATGGTTCCAACGCCAGGTCTACACGCTGGGCAATGACGAGGAAGTCGTCGCAGCCGAGCCCTGGCAACCCCCTTCGCCGTGGGACGGCCTCACGTGGCCCATGATCGACGCCATCCTGGACCGCATCAACGCTGGCCTCACGGACGGTCGACACTACGTCCTAAGCCGTCAGGCCAAGGATCGCTGGGTCGGAGCGGTGGTCATGGACGTGGCCGGAAAGTCCGATGGCCAGGCCGCTACCATCGTCAGGAAGTGGCACGAGGAAGGCGTCCTATACACTAACACGGCGCGCAACCCCGTTATCAGGAAAGACGAGGTTGTCGTCCTGGCGGACACCGCGAAGATGGCTACCATGCGGGCCGGGGGGGATGCGTGACGGTATCAGGACACCGCCAGAAGTACGCGGAGAACCTCGCAGAACCTCGCGCGTACTTCTCAAACGCCCTAGTAGAACCACGCAACCTCGCACTCGCGAGGAAGTGCGCAAGAAGCACGCACTTCCTCGCATGCGCGAGTCTGCTGTTGCGTGGTCCCCAGGCTAGGGCGTTGCCCGAACCTTGCGGCGATCCTCGCGGATGGATGCTTGGGGAATGTTAGTTGGAAGCCGCATCGCAATCACAACGGAGGCACGGAAATGACGGACGAGGAACTGATGGGCTGGATGATCGAAGGCGGGTGGATTGATTCCAGGAAGTGTCCTCCGGGACCAAATGCCGTGGTGGAGTGGTCCAGGTTGGGAGGTGTCGGGCCGATTAAAGTCACGGATATGCCGTCTCGGGTAGATAGCCTAGACTACGTGTACTGGCGCCACCCCAGGCCGGTTGATGAGCCAAAGCCCCCCCGTGATCCGCTGGCAGGCTGGCGGGCATGGCTGGCACGGATTGAGGCCGCCGAGGGCGTTACTGAGGCGGATGTAACCGGCGGCGCACCGGTTTCGCGCCCGAAGCCAAATTACGCGCGGATCATCCACGCATGGCACGTGCCGTCCGGCCCGCTCTATGTTCTGGACGAAAGGGGGCGTGTGTGGGCTCTGGTTGGGGGCGGATGGATGGAAATTGCATCCTACCCGCCTGGGTGTGATCCTCGGGGGTGATTGGGGTAACCGGTAATCAGGAAGTTACCGGTTACCCCGCGCGCGCGGTGGTCTACCTGCTCGATCCACCTGCTGGACTCAAATTGGATCGAGCAGGTAAATCGAGCACCCCACACCATCCCCAAAATTGCACATTTCCCCTTGACGCCCGTGCACGAGCGTTGCACAGTGCGTGCATCGGGACGGGATGGCCGGACCGGGAGAGGGAGTGGGGATGATGGATATTAATGCAATCGCAACGGCCCACGGCATCCAAGCCCAGATGGTGGTCAATGCTCTAGCTGAGGCTGGATGGGATTTCAGTCAACTCGACCGGGCCGACCCGACGCATGTTGACTTTGCTACCCGCGTCGTCACTGACGTTGCGCAGCGCGTCGCGGCCGCAATCTCTAAGCGGGCAGAGCGCGACGCCAAGATCATTGCTGCCCGCGAATCTGGCATGACGCATGCCGCGAAGCTGAACCCAGCGGCATCCTGCACTCGTTGCGACGGCAAGGGCCGCATTCGGGGATTTAGCCATGTCGAGGGCGGTAGGTGCTTTGCTTGCGGAGGCGCTGGGGTTCGCCGGATTCGAGCGGCCTAACCCAGGGTTTCGGCCCGCGCGCGCGGTGATGGCGCCAACCCACCGCCCCCACCCCAAAATTGCACATTTCCTCTTGACGCCCGCGCACTCATGTTGCACAGTGTGTGCATCGGGACGGGATGGCCGGACCGGAGGGGGAGGACGAACATGGCAAATTTTAGGTTTTTTGCTGATAGGGCAGACGGATCAACAGTCATGTCCAGGCGCGCCGACTACGACATTGGATCCAACAAGATGCCTCGTATCTGGGACGAGGAAGCCCGCACATGGACCCGCGCCACTCGGATCGTCATCCGCAAGAATATGCCCAGCATGCACGAGTGCGACGCCAGATGCATGAACGCTACCGGCCGCACTATGCAGTGCGAGTGCTCCTGCATGGGCAAAAACCACGGCAAGGGAACGGCGCTGGTATGCTTGGAATCCTGATCCCCGTGTCCCCCGATTGATCCCTGAACCCAGAAGGAACGGCCATGAAACCCACCCAATACGTTACCTGGTGGCGCCAGGTTGACGCCATCCTGGCGCACCGCCAGCACGACCCATCAACCTCTGGCGAGGCGTGGGACCTGTTCCGTCAGGGCTGCACGCCAAGCGAGGCGGCAACTTCGATCTTGGTGCGGAGGATTGTCGGAAATGACATCTGAGGAGCTGCGTTCTGCTCTCGCCAGCCTCGAATGGTCCGTGACCGACGCGGCGTGGTATCTTGGCGTGTCGCGGCGGTCGCTAAACTATTGGTTGTCGGGGTATAGTTTCGTTCCTCTGGCGGTGACACTGCTGATTGATCTGGCGGTGACGGTGCCGGATGCGAAGAAAAGGTTGATGGGGAGGTTGGTGTGATGGAATTGCGGCCGCCGATTGAGGACCGGGATGGATGGTGGTGGTTATTCAGCCCCGTGCATGGGCGCTTCGTCGCGCGTTGGGATAGCGATAGAAAGCCAGGCTGGCGCATGCCTTGGGGGTTCGATTGTTCGCCGCGCAACGCCGCAAATTCTTACACTCTCGCCAGCCGCCGCGAGGTAGTGTTCACGCCGGATGAAGAGGAGACGCCTTCCGTGGCAGATCGCGCGCGATGGACCGAAGACGCGGTCAATGTGATCTTGGCACAGTTGCGAGATCGGCTGAAACAGTGCTGCGCGTCATGTGATCGCTATCGAAGTCATGGCGTCCCCGGCGTCCAGCCGCATTACCGCTGCACATGGACGTCATCCGACGCGCCGTGGTGGGTGACGTTCGGGAAGGATGTGCTGGCGGGGGACGGGGAGGACTGCAAGGCGTGGATAGCGCGGGAGTGATGGAGATGCAATGCCCAAGCTGCGGCTCGCCGACTTATTATTTTGGGTTGCCGTTGGCCGGCCAGGCCATACCGCCAAGCGGTATGTATGATCCGAACTTGATCCGAACCAACATCAAATGCACACTATGCGGATGGAGTTCGCCGACGACGGGGTCGCCCCGTTATGGCGGGAAGCCAAAGAAGGAACCGCAATCATGAGCGCATCAGAGACCAACGATCACGATCAGCATCAATGGCCGATTGTGGCATCTGCCCCTATTATGGTTCGCGAGGCGACTGCGGCCGATCGAGATTATTGGGTGGCGCTATTCCGTGAACAATCTGAGCGTGTCGACGCGAGCAACGCTAGGCGCCTGTTTTCGGAGTGATCACCTAAGCCGCCTCCGGGCGGCTTCTTTTTGCCCCACAGCCGTTACGTTATAACATAACACACAACACGCTTGATGTGCGGAACGTTATAACATAACAATCCGGACCCATGGCGAAATCGACCTCACCAGGGACGCGGTATGGGAAGGGCACCGGTTGGGGTGGCCCTGCGAAAGGGCCCGGTAACGGGAAGCCCAGCTTTGTTGAGGATCAGTCACTCATGAGCCGCACCGGTCGTCAGAGGGTTGAGCCGGGCACCCTGACTTTCATCGAAGCGAAAGCGTTGGCCCGCGCGATGCAGGCCGAGGCGGTGCAGGACAACATCCTCCGCATTGCCTTGGAGGGCCGCACCGAGCGCGATCAGATCGCCGCCGGCACCGCGTTCATGAACCGCGTGATGGGCATGCCAGTCGCGGCCAACATCAACATGGATGGTGGCCCGATCAACGTCACCGTCCGGCGGTTCGGGGAGGATGACGATGCTCCGGCCGAGTGACGGATTCGTGCCGCTGCGGAACCTGACCGTTGAGCGGGACGGTCGGACCATGATCCTGCTGGACAACGACGGCCAGCGCCGTTTCGGGCGGTATGACTCACTGGTAGGCCAGTGGATGTCGACGATTGAGGAACGCCTCGTCCTCCGCCCGATCGCCGCGAGGGCCATGCCCCATGGCAATTGACATCGATCTTCCCGCCGGCGGCTGGCGTCCGCGCCAATACCAAATCCCGCTCTGGCGCTACATGGAACGCGGAGGCCGTGGCGGAAAGCGCGCGATCGCCATCTGGCACCGCCGGGCCGGCAAGGACGAATTGGCCCTGCATGCCGCCGCTTGTTCCGCGATGGAACGGCCCGCGACCTACTGGCACATGCTTCCCGAGGCTGCCCAGGCGCGCAAGGCGATCTGGCAGGCGGTCAACCCACATACCGGTGTCCGCCGCATCGACGAAGCGTTCCCGCACGCGCTGCGCGATACGACCCGAGAACAGGAAATGTTCATCCGGTTCAAGAATGGCGCGACCTGGCAGGTGGTGGGATCGGACAATTACAACTCGCTGGTGGGATCGCCGCCATGGGGTGTGGTGATGTCCGAATACGCGCTCGCGAACCCGGCCGCCTATGGCTACTTGTCCCCGATCCTCCGGGAAAACGGCGGCTGGTTTATGGCAATCACCACCCCGCGCGGGAAAAACCACGCGCACCGGATGCTGACCGCCTCCCGCACCAATCCGGCATGGTTCGCGCAGGTGCTGGCCGCGAATCAGACTGACGCGTTCACGCCGGAAGCGCTGGCTGAGGAACACAAGGACTACCTCGCCAACTTCGGCGCCGACATGGGCGAGGCGCTTTATCAGCAGGAATACTTCTGTTCGTTCGACGCTGCGATCATGGGTGCGTTCTGGGGTGCGGAGTTGGCCGAGGCGGAGCGTGATGGCCGGATCGGCGTTGTGCCGGTTGAGCCGTCGCTACCGGTCCACACGGCGTGGGATCTCGGTGTTGGCGATGCGACTGCGATTTGGTTCTGGCAGGCAGTTGGGCGCGAAATCCATGTCGTGGACTACTACGCCGCGCACTCGCAGGGCATCGAACACTATGCGGCGGTGATCCGGGAGAAGGGCTACATCCCCGGCACCGATTGGGTTCCACACGACGCGAAGGTGCGCGAGCTTGGCTCGGGTCGGTCCCGGGTTGAGACGATGATCCGGGCCGGGCTGCGCCCTCGGCTTGTCCCGGATCATCGGTTGGAGGATGGGGTCAACGCCGCGCGCCAGACATTGGCCCGGTGTTGGTTCGATCTTGGAACATGCGCGGACGGCATCGAGGCGCTGAAGGCCTATCGCCGCAAGTGGGACGAGAAACTACGTCGGTTCGATGATGCGCCGTTGCACGATTGGGCATCCGATCCAGCCGATGCGTTCCGCTATCTGTCGATGGCGTGGCGGGAAGTCGCGCCGCAAATCCAGACTGCCGCCGATCGCCCGCTCATGGTCGGGCCGGGCAACCGCGTGACGTTCGACGACGTGTTCAAGCAGCACCGGAAACCACATAGCCGCTGGGCGGCATAGGAGCGACATGCCAACCTCGTTCACCTTCACGCCGAACGCCGCCGGCACGGCCATTGCAGTGTTCGACAACACCGGGACGATCAAGGCGACGATGGCAGGCGTCGGGAACCTCTGCCGCGTGCTGAACAGCGGAACCACCACGGCGTTCGTGACCATCGAGACCACCGGCACCGTGACGGCCAGCAAGACGACGTCCATGCCGATCGGCAGTGGCGCGCCGGCCGAGGTGTTTACCATCCCGTCGACCGGCACTGTCTACGCCACGGGCATCACGAACGCCGGCACCGCCTCCGTCGCCTTCACGCGCGGATCAGGCGCATGAGCGAAATCGAATATCCTTCGATTGGAACGGGTGCGATCGCACTCACGCCGAACGCCGTGCGGAATTTCGGGTTCAGGTCCAACCAATACACATGGTTGCGGAACATGAACCCGAACGAACTGGTCATGAACGGCACGCGAGGCGGGACGGAGTTCATCAGCCTCGATATCCCGGATGACTTCTTCGCTGTGCGCGTTGGTTTCATGAATACCACGGCATCAACGTTCGACGTGACCTTGGTCAAAGCGATTGCCAGCGCTGGCACGGACTATGTGCAGCCGGTGGACAGCACGGGCGCGGCGCGGGCGGACGCGGACTGGTCAACCCTAACCAGCGTCAATGCCGGGTTGGATGTCCCGGAGATCGTCACTGTTGCTGGCGCCTCGACCGCGCATACCGTCCTCGCCAACGCCACGAATGCCAGCACGGGCCTGACGGACGATATCGCCTACACCTGGACGGATTGGGTGGCATGCAAAAGTCAGCCCGCGCTGCCGATCACTGGCATGCGCCGGCTCATGATCCGCGCGCTGATCCCGTCCAGCCAGACGGTGGTCTACAACATTCAGACCAACGACGACTGGTGGGCTAATTCCGCGCTGAACTACGGCTACGACCAGTGGCGTGGGGGCGTTCGGAACAACACGGATTACGTGACCACGCCCTCAAGTGCGTCAGCGCAGACGACGTCGACCCTGGAGACGGCGCCGGTCACGGGCATGATGTGCGCGGTGATCCAGGTGCTGACCAAGCGCCCGGCCGTGATCGGCATGTCGTGCGGCGACAGCACCTATGCCAACCCGGCCTGGGGGATGTCTGTCCTGGCGGCGGTGCAGGCCGGCCAAGCCACGGTCGGCACTGTCCCGCAAGGGTTCGTGTCGTGCGCGGTGGGTGGCACCTATAACGCGCAGTTCTTCCCCCGCCTCGCGGCGTTGCTGCCCCTTGTGCGCCCGTCATGGGTGGTCCTTCCGGGCTGGACCACGAATGACTTCAACGTCGCGGGCCTGTCCTATGCGGCATCCGAGGCAACGTTCAACGCCCGACTGGCGCGCGTCGCCGCCTTGGCGCGGGAGAATGGTGCGGTCCCGATCTTCACGACGCCATGGGGATATGACACAGCGTCAACCATCCCCTCCATGCTGGCCATGTGGCAGTCCATGCGGGCGCGGGCGCTCACGATGGCCAATGGCGGAGAGCTGGTGGCGGATCAGTTCCAGGAGGTCGGGAACGTCCTGACGGCGCGCTACTACGACGGCATGTCCAGTGACGGGCTGCACCCGACTAAGCCCGCGAACCAGCGCGGCGCGCGCGTGCTCATGCCGCAGATCAAGCGAGTGACTGGTCTGTGAGCGTCACCGTCCAACGCGTCGACGATATCAAGGAATACGGGTCCGGCACGGATGGCGTAGAGGCAAGGTGGCGCGCGGAATTCGCGTCACAATCGGCGATTTTCACGCCCTGGTATAACAGTTGCCGCCGCATCGAGCGGCGGTATCGTGAAAAAGCGGACGTCCGCACCGACTACCCGGTGAAAACCGGATGGGCGCGGTTCAACGTATTGTGGTCCAACATCCAAACGTTGCAGCCCGCGCTCTATTCTCGGCCGCCCGTGCCGGTGGTAACGCGGCGGTTTCGGGATCGCGATCCCGTGGCGCGGGCTGCGGCGACGATCCTGCAACGGGCGCTGGTCTACACGATCGACGACGCGGCGCTGGACGAGCGCATCCGGATGTGCGTGCTGGACTACGCGTTGTATGCGCGTGGCACGCCCTGGATCATTTACGAGCCGACCTTCGACGGGGCCGGCAACTTCACGGGCGATCGGGTCGAGTGGGACTTCGTCCATCGCGACGACTTCATGCATGGCCCCGGCAAGACGTGGCCAGAGGTATCATGGGTTCGTCGCACGGTGCGCATGACCCGCCGCGAAGGTATCAAGCGGTTTGGGCCGAAGTTCCGCGAAGTCGATCTGACATGGCGCCCATCCGAAATCAAGCGGACGGAGGAAGCCGAGGAAGAGGTGATCGCGCGGGCCGAGGTCGCCGAGGTTTGGTGCCGCCCGGAACGGTGCGTCTATCATTTTGGTGATCCGGACGGGAAGAATATCCTGTTGGAGAAATCCCCGCCGCCGCTGGATCTGAAAGACTTCTATCCGTGTCCGCAACCTTTGTATGGCACGATGACCAGCGGCACGATGGTTCCTGTTCCCGATTTCACGGAATATGAGGACCAAGCGCAGGAACTTGACGACCTGACGGGCCGGATCAGCGCGCTCACGTCCGCCATTCGGATGAACTTTGCCTATGACAACCGGTTCCCCGAGTTGGCTCGCATCTTTGATGAGGACATGGAGAACAATGGGATCGGGATTGAACAGTGGTCCGAGTTTGCCGCGAAGAACGGCATGGCTGGCGCGATGTCGTTTGTCCCCGTCGCGGAAATGGTCGGAACGCTGCAAGCTCTGATCGAAAGCCGGACACAGGTAAAATCCGACCTGTATGAAATCACCGGTATTGCGGATGTCATTCGGGGATCGTCTGCGCCAGAGGAAACTGCGACAGCGCAACGCATCAAGGGCCGCTATGCCACGATGCGGCTGTCCGATCGACAACTGGCCGTGGCGCGGTTCGTTCGCGACATGCTGCGCATCACGGGAGAGGTGATGTGCGAGCGGTATTCGCCGCAAACTTTGTGGCAGATGTCCAGCTTCGGCACGATGGAACATGGCGGCGACATTCCGCCCGAGCAACTATTCATGGAGGCTTACAAGCTCCTTCAAAATGAACGGTTGCGCGGGTTTCAGATCGATATCGAGGACCAGTCCACAATCGCGCTGGATGATGGCGAGGAAAAGCGCGATCGGATGGAATTCCTGACGGCGGTTGGCGGGTTCATCGGGCAGGCATCCGCGTTGCCTCCGAACCTGGCACCCGCGCTGCTGCCGATGCTGGGGAAGCTGATCCTGTTCGGCGCGCGCGGGTTCCGCATCGGGGCTGAAATGGAAGTCACGATCGAGGACGCCATGGCGCAGTTGTCTCAATCGTTGCAGCAACAGGCACAAAACCCGCAACCGTCGCCAGATATGATCAAGGCGCAGGCCGAAATGGCGCGGGCGCAGGCGGACGTTCAGGCGAAGCAGGCCGAGACACAGGCATCGTTGCAGATCGAACAGATCAGGGCCGGCGCGATGGCGCAGAAATCGCAGTCCGACATGGCGATTGCGCATGTGACGTTGCAGATCAAGCAGATCGAGGCCGGGCAGGCGCAACAGCGGATGCAAGCCGACACGATGCAGGCGCAGGCGCAGAACGCACAGGATGAAACCGATCACGCGCTGTCGATTGGTGAAATGGAACTGGCCGCAGCAGATCAGCAACATCAGCACGCTATCGATTGGGCGAAAGTCGCGATTGAGCAGCAGAACGCCGACACGAATGAGGAGAAGGCGGAGGGGCGTGAAGATGGAGACTAACTTCACAACATTCCGCGATTATGTGGCTACGACGTCAGGAAATTTCGGATTGGGGTTAGACCATTATGAGATTGAGCGCGTTGCTGACGCCATTAATCACGATCTTGGTATCGGTTTTGTTCGTTGTGATCCCGAGTGGGATCGGAAATTCCTGGACGCAGCGTCACGCGAACTAAGACCCTATTGCGAGCGCGCCAGACAGGACGCAATCGCTCGCGTTGCCGCGATAAAGGCCGGAGATGCGACGGAAGGGCAGATCGCAAGAGAGATCGCCGCCGTTAATGCACGCGATGGGCTGGGCATGACGCGGGATGAGATCGCACATCATGCGAAATTAACCCATCGGTGGCAGGGCTGGGGCGCCGTCGGGCTTAACCTTCATTCTTTCTATTTGCGTCGAGATGCGGAGTGTGAGGATGGCTAAATTCATCTGGCACAACGGCGATTGGGTAGACACCACCGGCTGGACGCGACCCGCGCCCGTGTTCCCCGGCATCATCCGCGACACGATGGAGCCGCTCCGATCCATGGCCAGCGGGCGCATGCACGACAGCAAGTCCGCGCTTCGGGCTGAATACCGCGAGCTAGGCTATGTCGAGTTGGGCAATGATGCGCCAACGCGGAACGCGCCATTCCGCCCCGATCCCGATACCGAGAAAGACATCAACGAAGCCTGGAACATGTTGGAACAGGGCTATCAACCCGACCCGACGCCGCGTGTTTCTGACGGCGAATTCGCGAATGTGGAAACGAGGATGATCGATGTCTGACACCACCGAAGCCCCCGCTGACGACCTGTCCGCCGATATCGGCGCGGCATGGGATGAGATCGTCGCCCGCGAGGAAGGCGGGTCGACGGAGCGCGATGATCGCGGCCGGTTTGCCGCGCGCGATGGTGGCGAGAAGGCCGAGACCAAACCTGAACCCGAGGCTTCTGCCCCAGCCAGTGATGCCCCGTCGCATTGGGCAGAGGATGAAAAGGCGCATTGGGCAACGCTGGCGCCGGAAGCGCAGCGGGCCGTTTTGCGCCGTGAACGGGATATTGAGAACGCCGCCCGCGAGCGTGATGAAACCGCCCGGCGGTATCAGCCAATCGATGAGGTGATCGCCCCGCATCGGGACAAGTGGGCAGTCGCGGGCGTGCAACCACAAGAGGCCATTCGGCAGCTTCTGGCGGCACAGGACGCACTGACCACCAATTTCGATGGGGCGTTGCCCGCGTTGATCCGCGCCTTTGGCCGCGACCCGGTGGCAATGGCTTACGCCCTTCTCGGCGCCAATTCCCAGGCGGCGCTGGACGGGCAGCAGGGCCACAACCTCCCGGCTCGCGACCCGAGGTTGGATGAACTCTACAACTGGAAACAGCAGCAGGAACGCGCCACCGCGCAGCAGCTGGAACAGCAGCACCTGGCCGCCATAAAAGAAGTTTCCGACCAGATAGAGACGTTTTCGCGTGACCCGGCATATCCCCATTTCGAGACCGTGCGTCACGACATGGGCGCGATGTTCCAGGTCAACCCGAACATGACTCTCAAGGACGCCTACGAACGCGCGGTGTGGGCCAACCCCACGACACGCGCGACGCTGATGGCCCAAGCGCAGGTGCAGCCCGCCAAGGCCACGTCAAAGCCCACGTCGATCCGAGATACGCCATCGCAGGCCGGTGCGGCCCGTAGCGTCAATCGGGACGGGTGGACCACCGAAGATTATTTACGCGAAGCCTGGGATCAACAGACAGCAGCATAAGGATTCGCCAACATGGCATCCCCGGGACTTTCCGAGCTTGTTACCACCACCTTGCGCAATCGCACGCGCAAGACGGCGGATAACTACACGCGCAACAACGTCATCCTCACCCAGCTTTCCAAGCGGGGCCGGGAGACGTTCGACGGCGGCCGAACCATCGTCCAGGAACTGATGTATGCGAACAACGTCACATACATGCGGTATTCCGGATACGACCCCCTGAACATCACCCCGTCCGACGTGATGACGTCCGCCGAATTTCCGATCCGGCAGATGGCGGTCGCGATCTCCATCAACGGCCTGGAGATGCTTCAGAACATGGGCCGCGAACGGTCGATCGCCCTGCTGCGCTCGCGGATCGACAATGCCGACGAGACCGCCGCAAACGGCATCGCCTACGATATGTTCTCGGATGGCACGCTGGCGGGGCAAATCCTCGGCCTGCAAGCCCTGATCAGCGCGACCCCGACGTCCGGCACCATCGGCGGGATCGATCGCGCGACGTGGACCTTCTGGCAGAACCAGAAATTCGCGTGCGTCGCGGACGGCGGCGCGGCCATGACCAGCGCCAACATCCAGCGTTACATGAACACGCTGGCGATGCGGATGGTTCGCGGCATGGACATGCCGGACATGATCCTCGCGGACAACACGACCTATGCCGCGTTCCTGGAAAGCCTCACGGCCATCCAGCGGATCACGTCGTCGGATCGCGCGGTTTCCGGGTTCGCGTCGCTGGCCTATTCCGGCATCGGTCGGGAAATCCCGGTCTATCTGGCCGGCGGCTTCCAGGGCTCGACCACGGACGGCAACACGTTCGGTTCCGGCTACACGGGTGCCGTTGGCGGCCCGACGGCGGGGTACATGTATTTCGTCAACTCGAAATACCTGCATTACCGCCCGCATGTGGAACGAGATTGGGTGCCGCTCGATCCCGACCGGGTCAGCGTCAATCAGGACGCGATGGTCAAGCTCATCGGCTGGGCCGGCAACATGACGATCTCGAACGCGTTCATGCAGGGCGTTTTGATCCCGTAACCAAGGAGACCTATCATGCCTTTCGGTATTTCCCTTGAAGGGATCAACCTGACGACCGCCTACACGGTCAACACGGCCAGCACGCCGGAAATCCCCGGGCCGCCGTTCGCGGTGGGCACGACGGTTCGCGCGACGGACGGGTCAGACTGGGTGTTCGTCAAGCTGGCAGCGTCGCAGACCATCGCGGCCGGCGACTTCGTCTACGTCTCGACGCCGTCGACGTTCGTGGTCACGTCCCTGGCCAACGCCGCCAAGGCGCTGCTGGGCGCCCTGGTGGGTGTCGCTGGCGCGGCGGCCACGTCCGGCACGACGTCCTACGAATACATCTGGATTCAGCGGTCGGGATACCGTTCGTCGGCAAACTGCCTGACCGGGTCGCTCGCCAACACTGAGCTGCACACCACGGCGACGGCGGGGCGGGTCGATGACACGGCTGCCGCCGGCACCAGCGCGACCGTCGCCGGTGTGGTCCAAATCGCGACCGCCGCGTCCAACACGGCTGCGGTGATGCTCAACTATCCGACGATCGGAGTGGCCGACTGATGAACGCGATCACATACGAGCCGTGGGGGCAGAACTTCCGCACCTTCGGCGATGAAGGTGAGGGATCGGCGCAGGATCGACGGATGCATGTCCGGTTCTTTACTATGGCCGAGTTGCAGTCGTTCCGATCGGAAGCGGAAGGGCACCCGATTTACGAAAACCGGGACATGGTGGAAATCCGCCAGCCCGGGGAACGCGATGCTGTGGTCCGGCGCGTGCAGCGATGGGACACGGTGCGTTTCAAGCCGCAGTGGGAAGCCTACCAGAACCAGCGCGAACAGGTTCAGGACGGCGTGCCGCTGATGGTGCTGTTCCCGCATGAACCGGCGATCGTCGAGATGATGAAGGGCGTTCGGCTCTACACCATCGAGGCGCTGGCCGGCGCGTCCGAGGAGGCCCTGCGTAAGCTGGGCATCGGTGCCCGGCAGTGGAACGCGCGCGCCAAGCAGTATCTCGCGGCCTTGGACAAGGGGAAGGGCGTCGCCCAACTCCAGCACCAGGCGGCGGAACTGGAGCGCGACAACGCCGATCTGCGGAAGAAGATGGAGGCCATGGCCGCGCAGATCGAGGCCATGCAGCAGAGGAGCGCGGTGGCATGAGCGACACCACAGTAACCGTTCGGAACCTGATCGGTCTCGGCACGCCGCCGCCGCTGGCGCAATACCTCGCCACCACGCCCGGCGCCTGGTCCTTCTCCTACCTCGTGGCCAACACCACACCGGGCACCATCATCGGCCTGCCAGCGGCGCAGGGCGGGACGGTGGCCATCACGGGCGGCACATCTTCCACCAGTGGCAACGCTGGCGGGGTTGTGGCGATCACAGGCGGCACCCCGGGCGCCACCGGGGTTGGTGGTGCGATCACGCTGGCTGGCGGCGCTGGCGGGGCTTCTGGCGCCGTTGGCGGGGCCATCACGATCAGCGCGGGCGCGTCGACCACCACGAACAACGGCGCCACGTCGATCCTGGAGGGTGGCGCGTCGGGTTCCGGCGCCACCGGTAACGGCGGCATCGGGCGTGTGCGTGGCGGCAACGCGGCATCCACCAACGGCACGGGCGGTATTGGCTGGCTGAACGGCGGCACCGGCACAGGCACCGGGGCGGGCGGCGCGGCGCAGATTGACGGCGGATCGGGCGCAACGGGCGGCACTGGTCGTGGTGGCCATGTTGTCATCACGGGCGGCACGTCCGGGACCGGCGCGTCGGGCAACGGCGGTCAGGTTCAGATCGCGGGCGGGTCGGCGGTGTCGACCAACGGCAACGGCGGCGACGTGGTGGTCACGCAAGGCGCGCTGGCGGGGACCGGCACGATCGGTTGGTGGATCATGCGGTCCAACACCCTGTCACGTCAGCGCACGCCGTATGCCCTGACGACCAGCACAACGCTGTTGATCAACTCGATGATCTCGGCCGATATGCTGCTGACCGTGAACCAGGGAGGCGGCGCCAACTCGAACCTGACGCTTCCGACCGGGACGAATGTTCAGAACAACGTCTCGGCCTCGCTGGCGGACGATGACTCGTTCGACTTCTGGGTCATCAACATCAGCACGAACGCGGCCGAAACAGCGACGATCGTCACCAATACGGGTTGGACGCTGGTCGGGAATATGGTGGTGGTTTCAAACTCCGCCTCCACGGCGTCGTCTTCGGCCCGGTTCCGAGCGCGACGAACCGCGTCGGCCACCTGGACCCTCTATCGGATCGCCTGACCGATGGGGATGAGCGCGCTCGCACTGGTGAACGCGGCCCGCGCGGAGTTGGGCTTTACGCCGCCGCTGACCACGCTTGTGGCCAATGCGGCGATGGCCCAATTCCTCGCGTTGCTTCAAGCGGTCGGGCGCGATTTGGTGACGGAGAAGGACTGGACGATGTTGCAGCGTGTGACGACGCTGCAAACCGTCGATCCCGTCGTGACCACGGCGGACACGACAGAAGCGTCCACGTCTCTGACCAACGCCGGCACGATTGTTGGCGTGGATAGCGACTGTTCGATCACTGGCCTCGGCATCCCGGTTGGTGCCCGGATTGTCTCGGCCAGCGGGTCGACCATCGTCATGGACAGCAAGGCGTCGGCGACGGGTACCGGGATCACTGTCACGATCAGCCGCGATACGTTCGCCATGCCTGCCGACTTCCGGAAATGGGTGAACCAGACGCAATGGGACCGGACGAATAACTGGCCGCTGATTGGCCCGATCTCGCCGCAGGAATACCAGTGGGCCGCGTCAGGCGTGGTCCAGACCGGGCCGCGTGAACGGTATCAGCAGGTCTACACGAGTAGCGGGGCGCCGGGCATCCGGCTGTGGCCACCGCCGTCTGCGGCCGAGGCGCCCGCGACGATCTCCTACCAATACATGTCGGCCTATTGGGTCCTGTCCAACGCGTCGCCGCCCGTGCCCAAGGCGACGATCACGGCGGACACGGACACCTTCATCTTCCCTGATGATCTGATGATCGCGGGCCTGAAAGCCAGGCTTTGGCGCGCAAACGGGTATGATTCGACGGCCTACGACCAAGACTTCGCGCGTATTTTCTCCAAGATCACGTCGCAGGACGGCGGGTCACGTGTGTTGATCGCGGCGCGGCGGCGGTATCCGTATTTGATCTCACCGATGAACGTGCAGGATGGCAACTGGCCGAGTGGGGGCGGCTGATGCCCAAACCGAACATCCAGGCGTTAAGCTTTCCGGCTCCGAGCGGTGGGTGGGATACCGCGTCGCCGCCGGATCAGATGCCGATCAACATGGCTTACCAGCTTCGGAACCTGTTCCCGGATGACGACGGCGTTACCGGCCGGGGAGGGTCAATTCTTCACTGCGACACGGCGGACGCAACATCCTGCTATGCGCTGATCACTTATTCATCCCCCACAGCGGAAGAGCTGATTTCGGCGCACGAAAGCGGCGCGGTCTATGACGTGACAACGTCGACGCCTGCCACGTTGGCGACCGGCTATAGTTCATCAGAATGGTCCTGGGTGCAGTTCTCCAACTCGTCCGGCCATTACGTCATTGCCGCGAATGACAGCGGGTCGGATGTCCCGTGGGTTTACGACGGGGCTACGATTACGCCGATTGTAGTGACAGGTGTTACGGACACAAACCTATCCCGCGTGTGCGTGTATCTACAGCGTGTATTCTTCGTGGAGCGCAACACGCTGTCACTTTGGTATGCGGCGGCGGGCGCTTTCCAAGGTGCGTTGACTGAACTTGATCTTTCGTCATACGCCACGAAGGGTGGGGCGATCACCGCGCTTGCGACGTGGACCCGCGACAACGGGACCGGCGGCATGGATGACATGCTCGTTGTCGTGACGACGCGCGGGCAACTTCTGGTGTTCAACGGGATCGACCCAAGTGTTTCAACCTTGTGGGTTCTGGCTGGTGTCTTTGATGTTGGATTGCCGGTTTCCGGGCCGAATTGTTTGGTCCGGACTGGTCCCGATCTGATCCTGCTTGGGTCTGATGGCTACCGGCCCATTTCTGACTATCTCGCGTTAGGGCGGTCGGCGGCGTCGGAATCTGGACTGTCCAGGAATATTTCTGGGGCGGCGAAATTCCTAACAAGCACGTATCGCGAAGAACCCGGGTGGTGCGGGATCGTGGTTGATAATCGCGCCATGATGATCATCAACTCACCCCAAGGCGATCCGGGCGGGGCGGTAAGGCAGCAGGCGGCAAATCTGCGCAAAGGAGCGTGGTGCGAGTTCACCGGAATGACGGCGACAACATGGGGCATCCGCGCCGGGGAACCGTATTTCGCAGCGGCTAACGGGAAAATCTATCGGGCGTTGACGGGGTTCGGAGATGGCGACAACAACGACGAACCCATAGCCTTTTTCTACCAGTCATCTTTCCAGGCGCCGACAGGCGGATTGGCGATCTGTCGGTCCATTTCGATCTCGCCGGTGCTTGACATCGTGGACGCAGATGACTTGACAGGCTACCCTGACATTTCTGTTGGCGTGTCGTCCAACTATGGTTCCGTCCCAGCGGCGAACGCGATCTCCGTCGAATACGCCAAATGGGGGGAGCTTTCCAGTAATTCGCAGCGAATTCCGGAAATCGCTTACACCTCATTCGGCCGCGCGTTTTCCGTGTTCTTCTCGTGGGAAGGAGTTGGGACCATCAAGGTCTACAATACAAGGCTGATCTATGAGGCGGGGGGTAGGTTATGAGCCAAATCATCACCGGCCAGGATGACTTTGTTCGCAGCGCTGTGACGAAGCTGATGAAAGGCGACGCGGTGGAATTCGGCCCGTCCACCACGATCGGCATCGCCAGTTCGGATCGGTCGAAATTCTATGCCGGCATCGTCTATCATTCGTGGGACAAGACGCATGGGACCTTGTGCTTCACGCTCGGTGCCACGACGCCGAAATGGGCAACGAGGGGGAATATCCGGGCCATGCTGTCCTACCCGTTCGATCAACTTGGTGTGAACAAACTCATGGCGTGCATCGCGAGCGACAATGGTTCATCCCTGCGCCTTGCGACGGTTCCGCTGGGCAATGGAGTGCGGTTCACGCGCGAAGCGATCCTGCGCCACCAGTTTGGCAAGGGGAGGCATGGCATGGTGTATTCGCTGATGGCGGACGAGTGGCAGCGGTCGCAGAGGCCGCGCGTGGTGATGAAGGAAGCGGCGTAATGGCAGGCGGCGGCAAGGGCGGCGGATCGGCACCCACCCCTCCCGATCCCGTGAAAACGGCGCAGGCGCAGTCGGCAGCCAATGCCGAAACCGCCCGCGTGCAAGGCGCGATGAACCGCGTCAACCAATACACGCCGTATGGCAACATCACATGGCAGCCGAACCCACAGAACCAGGCGTGGGTGGACCAGCAGCTTGCGGCGGCAAAGGATTTCCGCACCAAGGCCGGCACGCTGGACACGTGGGACGAAGCCGGGGATCGGAAATACTTCATGGAGCAGTCGCCTTATCGCGACAGCTACAACATGACGACGGAACTGTCTCCGGCGCAGAAAATCCTGCAAACCTACCAGGAATACGGCCAGGGCAAGTATGGCGAGGCGGCGGCGAACCAACTCGACAAGCTCTCCGGCGCCCTATCCACGCCATTCCAGGGGCAGCCCTACGCGTCCCGGACTGATGCCCTCGGCCAGATGGCGCAGGATCGCATCGGGGCGTTGAACAACCTCCCTGGGTTCCAGGACACCACGGGGGGCTATCGCACCGCCGCTGGCGACATGAGCCTGGACGCTGCCCAGAAGGCGGCAGGACTGGCCGGGCAGCCGATCAACACGGACTACAACGCCGTTCGGCAACAGGCGATCGACGCGGCCAACTCCCGGCTCAATCCGCAATTCGCGCAGGATGAGGAGAGCATGCGCGCCCGGCTGCTGGCGTCGGGCCATGCCGAGGGATCGAAGGGGTGGGAGAACGCCTATCGGACGTTCAATCAGGGCCGAAACGATGCCCGGATGCAGACGATCCTCAATGCGGAGAACCTGGCCGGCCAATCGATCCAGCAGACCGGGGCGTTGCGCGGGATCCCAATGGGGGAACTGTCGCAGGTGCAGGGCATGGCCGGGAACCTCGGCAACGTCGCCGGCACGATCCAAGGCCAGAACATGGCCAACTATCAGATGCCGTTTCAAACCGGGCAGAACATCATCGGTCTCGCGGGGCAGGGCGCGAACCTCGCCAATCAGGGGTTCAATCAGGCTATCGCGACCCGCAATCAGCCCTTGAACGAGACCGCCGCGCTGCTGACCGGAAACATGGTCCAGACGCCACAGTCGCAGGCGATCCCGACAACGCAGGTGGCGCCAACAGACCTGATCAACGCGACCATGGGCAGCTACGGCGGGCAACTTCAGGCCTACAACGCGCAACAGCAAGCGGCGGCAGCGAACATGGGCGGCCTGTATGGACTGGCCAGCACGGGCGTTATGGCAGCGGGGATGTATTTCTGATGGAACCGCTGTCCCGCCACCAGAAGATCATGCTGTCATTCTCGGGGGGCAAGGATAGCCTCGCGTGCCTGTATCTGCTGCGGGATCATTGGCCCCGGATCGACGTCGTGTGGATGAACACGGGCGACGCCTTCCCCGCGACGATCGCCCTGATGGATCGGGTTCGCGCCATGGTGCCGCGCTTCGTCGAGTTGCGATCGGACCAGCCGGCGCAGATCGCACGTGAAGGCTGGCCGGTCGACGTTGTGCCCCTGACGCGGACGCGGATCGGGCGGACGATCGACGGGCACGATAAGCAGTTGTTCCAATCTTACCTCGCATGTTGCAACGCGAATATGTGGACGCCGACGTCGGACTATGTCCGATCCTCCGGCACAACGCTGGTCATTCGGGGCACCCGGACGGCGGACGCAAAGAAGTCCCCGGTCCGAAGCGGTGATGTTGTGGGTGGCGTCGAGTTCTGGCACCCGATCGAACACTGGACAGCGGAGGAAGTGTTCGCGTTCCTGACGGTCAACGGGCACGAAATCCCGGCGCATTACAGGTTCACAAAAACCTCGCTGGATTGCCGGTTCTGCACCGCGCATCTTCCCGAAACGGGCGGGTTTATGGAATACGTTCGCCGGGACGTGCCGGAGATCGCGCCCGAGTTGCAGAGGCGCATCACGGAAATCCGCGACGCTTTGCGTGAGGAACTTCGCCATGTGGAAGGCTGCCTCTGATGATTGACCCGATGATGATGGCCGGCCTGATGGGCGGAATGGGTGGCAACGCTGGCGGCGCTGGCGCCGATCCCGAGGCCATGAAGCGCATGTTCATGCTCCAGATGTTGTTGAAGCCGGACGACAAGTCCGGCGGGCATGCCGGGGGCGTGGCGCAACTGGGCAAGTCCCTCATGGCCGGCATGCTGATGAACAAGGGCATGAACAGGAACGGCGTCCAGTTCCCGGAAATGCATTACGGATTCGAGAACCTGTTCGCCGGTCGACCTTGGAACAGCCCGCCGGGAGGGGCGCCGACATGATTGGGGACGGCACGACTTCGCTCTACGCGCAAAACCCGCTCTTGGCGCAGGCCCTGCGCAAGCAGCAGTTCGCGACCATGCTGGCCGGGAACGCGATGGGATCGGAGCCGATCAAGGCCCACTCCCAGGGCGTGAACAAGGTGGCGCAGGCACTGTTGGCGGCGATGTTGATGAACCGCACCGATGAGGACATCACCAAGGCCAGCGAGAAATCCGAGGCCGAACGGACGGCGTTCAGTTCCATGATGGCGGCGGCGTTGTCCGGACAACCGGGGGGCGGAAAGGTGGAACCACCGGTGGCGGCCAATGTTCCATCTGCCTCTCCATCCCCGTTGAGCGGAATTGTTCACCAACTCGAAAGCCGGGGATCGATGGCCCCGGGGATCATGGGTGATGGCGGTCGGGCGGCCGGCCCCATGCAGGTGCATCCCGCCGCACTGGCCGACGTGAACCGGGCGCAGGGCACGAACATCCCGCATGGGGAGTTGGCTGCGAACCCGCAAGTTGGAATGCAGGTGGGAGAAGCCTACCTGAACCAGATGTTGCAGCAGTTCGGCGGCGATCGCGCCAAGGCCCTGGCCGCCTACAATGCCGGCCCTGGGCGCGTGGCGGCGGCGGTGGCGCAGTACGGGGAGAACTGGCGGCAAGGTATCCCAGAAAGCACGCGGGCCTATCTGGCGAACGCGGAGGCGCGGATGGGTGGCCAGGGCGCACCCGCACCCACAGCCGCCCCAGACATCACCAACCGAGACCTTCAAGCCGAACTGGATCAGGCGAAGCGCCTTCAGATGGTGGCCATGCAG
>Ga0208644_1001159_pt1 | contig 22595 bp, 35 predicted proteins | sample VirMetDEL_Nov_18_FD_184517 | JGI IMG/M metagenome (GOLD analysis project Ga0208644, IMG submission 184517) | Aqueous microbial communities from the Delaware River and Bay under freshwater to marine salinity gradient to study organic matter... | ecosystem: Environmental > Aquatic > Marine >...
CGTTGTACAACGGTGGTATTATTCAACCATTGAACAGCAGTACACACCAAAAACAGGAGAAATCAAATGATCAAATTCGATAGCCTCACTACTCTGATCTCAGCCTACATGAAGAAAATCAATACGGGCGATGTGCAAAAAGACTTCTCGTTTGAAGATGTCCGCACAGTAGTTTGCGAAACAATTCCTTCGGTCTCTTTCGGGCATCTTTACGGAATTTTGACCACTACCCCGAACTGCAAAACAGTCACTATGGTAAGGGATTTTGGCTATGTCGAAAACTAAGGAAATCAAAAAAAAATATGATTACACAAGCACCCAGCGCGGAAAGAGGCGCACTACTCAAGATAATTTATGGGCTTATGTAGTCAGTAAAGGCAAGTACGATACACTCCGAAAACTTATGACAGCCATCAATAAAGGTGAAATAGTGTTGGTGGCTGTTGAAAGGAAAAATAATGAGTAAAAAAGTTGAAATAGAAGAAAACATTGATCTTGTCAAAATTGAAATGCCAAGCGGTAACACTATGCTGATAAGTACAAAAGCACTTGGCGGAAAGCTAGAATTTCTGCAAGACTTTTATAACGAAGTTCTTGGTGTAGTGGGGTGGTCTGACGATCTCGAAGAAACTGGAGTTTTACCTGTAACGCATTGTAAGGACACAATAAAGAATTTGCGCAAGGAAAATGAACGCTTCCGAAAATCTCTTGAGTTGCAAAATGCCGCAAACGGAAAGTGTAAGAATTGCGGAACACTTCACGGAGAACCAATTATTCATTGTGATGTTTGTGGCGCGTTTCAATAAAACGCCCGCTAACACAGCGCGCACCTGACAAGTGGGATGCGCCGCCATTTACAAGCATTATCTAATCTTTGAGTTTGTTCTGCCTTCGGGCTTTTTCCTACGCCCGCCCACTTGCAGGTAGCGCAAACCGTTAGCCCGCCCCGCGCATTTGAAAGGTGTTTTATGGTTGAGTATCTCGCCCCCAAGAAAGTATGTCCTACATGGTATTACATCCTGTCTCACTTGGCTTTCGAGTGGAAGAATGGCAATGAAACAGGCTTGCATTCAGATAGGCAATCAAATCCCTGGGCTGTTTGGGTTGAGAGGAGCATTGATGAAAACTACGGAAAATAAAGCACAAAAGAAACTCATTGAGATTGTTTTGTATATGGCTGGAATACTTATGTATCACGTCAATATCTTTGGTATTAATAACCTCAATGATCTCAATAAAAAAATTGGCGAACTTCTAGTTATCATGCAAGATGAAGAAAGGATTGAGAATGAAAATTAATTGTACATGCACTCACAGCGTTTACGACCATTCGGATGATTCTGGATGCGACGCAAAAGGATGTACTTGCAGTCTTGGTTTTAAGGAAGTTACAGAAGTAGTATTTAATGCTTTAGAAAAAGAAATTGACGAATTGAGAGATAAAAATCACGCTTTGCGAGTTAGAAACGATAATGAATATGATACTGCGCTTGAATGGGCGGCAAGCTGGATAATTGGAGCGCAACTGTCTGGTCATGGTGTAGAGGTTCAAAGATACGCCAATACTATGGCGATGTCAATTCGTGCAGCAAAGCGCGGGCTAACACAGCGTGCAGCGGACGGCTTGGAGTCGGAGCCAAAATGCTACTGCCATTCCGAAGGCGTCTCGCCTAGTTGTCCCGTTCACGGCAATCGCCGCCGCTAACGCCAACCGTTCGGCGGCTTCGTGGCTGTCCGAAGAAAGGTGAAAATTATGTCACTCGAAGAATGGGCTGATCTGCATGGCGAAGATTACCCGAAGCGTAAGTTTTTCAGCGCGTTAGATTATGGGCGTGGTGATAGAACTTGCATGACAATATATTGTGATTACTGCGAACAGCCTTTTGAAATCAAGGAAGATGAATTAGACGACTGGATGGTTATTGATCCAGTAAGTGGTGATAAGGCTGTGATGTGTGGCGAATGTGAAAGCCGCCGAACACAGCGTGCAGCGGACGGGGCTACATGCCCCCGCTGTCAAGGTATTTTGAATAGCGATGGTTATTGCTTAGCGTGTGGGTATCCATTCCCGCCCCGCCGCTAACGCAAACCGTTGGGCGTCCCCGTGCAAAATCGGGGTGTGTGCGACACGAAAGACACAGGTGTACAAGGTAGGCGTGAAAGTTATCGTCAGAGAATCGCGCTTCGTGCAAAGTCCCGCGACCCTGCGCCCAACAATTTGGAGAAACCATGAAAGATAAAAGGCTCGATGTTCAATGTGCTGGCTTCTTGCTTTTGGATGATAGCGATTTTTCATCCCTGCCACTTTTGCGGTATGGTTGCGAGAAGTGCAAAACACATGATGAGTACTGCGTTGATTGCACACTGAAACTTTACGAAGTTTTGAACTCTGAAAAATATGCAGAGTTTTACGCAAAGCCTGAGCGAGAGCGGCATGATATTTTTGTCACGCTTGAAAATGAGTGGGTGGCACAACATCAAAACGCCCAACAAAGCGTGCACCCGACCGCCTTCGGCGAAGAATCGCCCGCATCAAATTCCCTGCAAATGTCATTGTTTGCAGAAGTACCTTCCGCTACATACGGCGGCGGGTAACGCAAGCCGTTGGAAGGCTAAAACGATGTGGACTTATTACGGCAGTAAAACAAACGTGGTCAATTTCTATCCATCACCGAAGCATGGCAAGATTATCGAGCCGTTTGCTGGCACTGCGCGGTATAGCCTGAAATACTTTGATCGTGATATTTTGCTTGTGGACAAATACGAAGTTGTTGTGAAAATCTGGCAATGGCTTCAAAAGTGTTCAGAAGGCGATATCCAAAAGTTACCGCATAAGGTTGAGCCTGGTCAGTCTCTTGATGATTTCATTTTCGATTGCGATGAAGCGAAATGGTTACTTGGTTTCCTTGTCGGTTTTGGAATGGAGCGACCCCGCAAAACAGCAAGCGTAAAAAGAATGACGGTCCGCCCCAACCATGTGAATTATTCCTTGAACAGAATTGCTAAAAACCTTTTCAAAATTCGTCACTGGAAAATCATACATGGTAGTTATTCTGATATCGAAAATCAAGAAGCCACATGGTTCATAGATCCGCCCTATCAGTTCGGTGGTCACGCTTATATCGAAAGCAATAAAAACATAGATTTTCCCGCTCTTGGTAAATGGTGCGCGGAAAGGAAAGGTCAGGTCATTGTCTGCGAAAATACACAAGCCGACTGGATGAATTTCTTACCTATCACAACTCATAAAGGCGTGCGCGGTATGCAAAAAGAAGCGGTGTGGTGTAACAGTCCGATATCTTATCAATTAGAACTGCTACGCCTGCCAACACCGCATGCACTGGACGGCGCAACTCGCGCCGAAAATTAGTAGGTTGCGCGTTCTTGGTTGCGTGTTCAATCGCGCCGCCAGTAACGCAAACCGTTAGGCGTTTCCTTGCAAGCATGGAGGCTTGTAAAAATGGAATATTTACAAACATGGTTACATAATTTTTCTGGTATCCCTGCCAGATGGATGGCGCGTTATCTTGAAAAACGCGGATGGGTTGTGTTCTATCTTGACGAACACGCCCGCAGTTGTGGTAATAATGGCGATGGGTGTTGGTTGGCGTTGTATCAGTCAATCAAGCACAACGCCTAACAAAGCGTGCACCCGACGCCGCGCAACGTCCGCCATTTTTGGACAGGTTACAAGGCGCGGCGCGGGTAACGCAAACCGTTGGGCAGACTCGCCAATGGAAGAGGTAATATGAGCGTAGAAGAAGCAAGATACGAAGAATCTAAAAAAGAACTTGCGCGAATATTAGATATATTATTTAGTGAATGGCGCGAAGGTGTTGATTACGAAGCGTTAAAAGCGGCGGCGGATTGGCACAAATTGAAAATCAAAGAATACGAATCTGCTAAAGAAAGTAGGTAATATGGAACTAAAAGTTAATTTACCCCGCGAAGATTTGATGTCATTGGCTCGCCTTGCTACATCTCGCAACGAAGCCATGAGAGACACCGCATCTAAAATCATCCGCGAATATGTATCTGCCCAACAAAGCGTGCACCTGACCGCCTTTGGCGCAAGTATGCGGCGCGGTTTTGCTAAGTTTCTAATTAAATTAGCTTGGTTGATTGACCCAATCGGCGGCGGGTAAAGCATAACCGTTGGGCAGAATTTACATAAAAAAACAGTTCGGATATATCCGAACTGTTTTTTTATGTTTTTTTACGGTACAACTAAGTTATATTCATTGTTCGCCGTTATCGCGTCTGAATTTGCCAGTGTGATTGGATTCGTTGCCGTCATACCAGTTGCGTTATGTGTAAACAAAGAGCCTGACGTTGCGCCATTGGATAGGTTAAATGACCCCACGTATAATGTTCCAGCCGAGTTGTCAAAAAGCGAAATAAAACCTGGATTGTTATTACTGGTCGCTGCTGCTGCCGTGAATGGAATAGAAACAGTATACGTCCCCGTTCCAAATGTCGTTGTAGTTCCTGCTTGGATTCTTAGCTTTACAGAGCAGTTTCTACCGCGTATCATGTACGAACCTACAGACGTACCGTTACCAATGGCGGGCTGAGTACCAGACGATGCCCACGTAGGGGTGTATGTCATCCAATCCGTTTCATACACTGGATTATTTATTACATCGCCTGTTCCTGAAATTGACCATGTATAAGCAGCCGACCCCGACAAGGTAGCCGTAAATCTTCCAACATTCACGCAAACGTCAGAACTGGCGGGCGTTGTGGAATTGGGGAAATACTTTTCAGCCGTAGTGGTAGAAGACCCGTCTGCATACGTTCTAAAATACGGGTATGCCGCAATGCCTAAACTAACTGTGGACGAACCGGAAACCCAAGTTAGATAAACAAAATATTGCCTCGCTAACGTGGAGGTGATGCCATTGCCGCCGAAATAGTTTGTCCCTGCATTTAGCGTAACAGACAGCGACGACGTAATGCGCCGAATTGATGTGCCAATCTTTATACAGACCGGATTGCTAGAACTAGCATTGGTCCCACCTGCCGCCTTTAACGCCACAGTCAAATTACTGGAAGACACAGACGCGGTGATATACCCATTTACAATCACGCCCTGCTCGCTACCAATAGCCGCGGCGTCTGTTATGTACGAAGCACCAGACGCTGGGGTTCCCGTTGAGTTATCAGCGCGATAAATAGCATCCTTTCCAATAGGGACACCTGGTGTAATAGCTGAAAGTTTTGAAGACATTTATTGCTCCTTTAATATCCAATCAAACGACACAATCACCCCACCATTCCCCGGACTTGCTCGCCATGAAATCGCTTGAATGTGGTTTAGCGCGTCGTACCCTGATAGAGAATCGTTTACCCGTACCAAGTCGCCTATATCGCAATACAGAAATAGGGCTTCGTTTGTGTTGTCTCTAGTAATCATTGAAACTTTGTTCAAAAATACACGTGGGTCTTTTTCATCTGACACAACCGCATCCGCAACGGTTTTTGCAAAATTGATGTCGTCTTGATATCTCATTTCAATATTCTGGTTGTAATATCCATAATCATTGATTGAGGTTGTGTCCTCTGCAACGTGCGTAATAGGCGAGAGTGATTGCAGTGGTTGCGCCCAAATATCCAATACCAAATACCCATCTGTGCCACTGGAAGATGTGACTGAAAAATCTATGCCTGTTCCGCCGATCCCAGCAGTAGCCGTCATGGATGACGTTAATTCATTCCCGTCTCTTTCTGGCGCATCATACACGCGCCAGTTAATGCCGCTCATTACGTACTGTTTTGCGTTTGGTGTGAAACTTGTCGTCCAAGCGGCGTAGCCTTTTATCATTCTAAATTCGTCAATGTATCCGTTGTAATATGCGCCGTTATAGAGACCAATTGAGAAGTCGTCAGTTGTTGCCCTAATAGTTGCCGAGGATGTCCAAGTGTCTTGAATGGCTCCATTTTGGAAGGTTACAAATGTATTACCGCTTCTGATAATGGCGTAGTGTGTCCATGTGTAAAGAGGGATTGTTCCTAGGCTTTTACCATTCGCAATATCCCAAGACACGCCGTTTGAGGTGATGTACACCCGCGAAACCGAACCATCGGAAACACCCAAAGCATAGGGAGGAAATGCCCCAGTTGTAGAGCGTGATATGGCTGTCGTGTTAGCGGTAGTGGTTAATCTATATTCCCACCAGTCCACAGTCCAATTCTCGGCGCGGGGATTGAATTTCTCTTGTGACGGACTATAAATGTAATCAGACGAACCATTGAAACCTAAGCTAGCTGTTCCAAATACTTTGATAGACGTATAAAATCCAGCTCCTACTGGTGTAAATGATGTTGGGTATCCTGGTATGGTCTGGTCGGCTTCGTCCTGTATGTCTGTCACACCATCTGGCGGTGTATCAAAGTGCAAGAGGGTATATTGTTTTATTGACGGCGATATGGCTGCAATGGGTTGCTTAGATGATTGGTCTGTAAATGGGATACGAAAAGAAACCGTTTGACCGGCTGGAATAAGTTGGTTTATTTCGTTGGTATACACCAGTACATCATTTTCCCCGACTTTATACGGGAAGATTTGAGCCGACACGCGATTAGCGATCCTTTCGCCGTATTCAATATCTACTCCCGTAATTGTGCTGGCTTCTGCATTTACTTGTCCTAATGATACAAAATCTTCTAAAAGTAAATTTGTCCCATCTTCGAGAAGCAAATCAGAACCATCTTCCAATAATAAATTTCCGCTGACGTTATCATAAACACCAACGGTCTTTTGTGTTGCGCTTCGTCCTCCGTATGGTTCAAATTTTAGTGTCCCGTCCTGCTTTACATAGGAGTATCCATACTCAGACATTGTTGATTTAGTTATTTCCGAATACGCCGTAGTTTTTACGGTGTTATCGTGGAAAGCGTATGGGAATGTCTGAGTACCCGTTCCTAAACTTGTGCTTTCCGGCTGAATTGGGGAAAACCCTAAAATTGTTGTGATGATTTGGTCTGCTCTTTTATTCTGCTGTAGAGCTGGAATATCCAACGGCAGTTGTGATGCGTAGTGCATCCAATCCAAAGCGGTAACGGATGCCGTAGAATCAGAGACCCTATATCCTGGCTTAATGCTTGTGACGCGACCAATAAATTTTGTTTTGCTTTCGTATTTTGTAAAAACCGCCTTGACTTTGACACCCTTGACCCAATCCGCATGAGCTGTACCACTGCCAGGTGTGTATTTTCCGTCGTTATTATTTAGCACAAAAGACAACGACCCGTCGCGGGCGATTCTGTCTGTTGGCTTATTTCCGGTTATTCCAACGCTTCCGCTAACACCGGATGACGTTCTTACGTCTGAGGTAATGTCTACCCACGCCCCGCCGAGGTATGCGTAAATCTTCATGCTTATCATTTTGTCACCTGCTGAGATGCCAAAACAAAGGCGCGGGTTAAGTCGTCGATATTAATTCGAGTGGCGTAAATCGCATCCACAATATCCTTGTTTTGATTTTGCCCCTTTGGAGTAATTGAGATTAATTCGCCACCCGACGCGGTATCGCTGTTGCCAATCGGGAAATTTTCATTACCCCACGACATCGGAATCATGTATGTGCCGCCTTTGGCATTTTGTCTTTTTGGCGGGACGTACCCCTTTTCTCCAGCTAACTGAGTAGTTAATGCAGCCTGCCCCGCTTCGCTGTAGTTTGTGTGGACATTGATATTGATGTCAATGTTTCTTTCCATTGCGTCTACTTGTCGCTGAACGGCAGCCATCGCGTCAACGGCTTCCTGTGAGTAGATGCCCCACTTAACGCCCTGCTTTAACAGGAAGTCAGACTCTTTTTGGTCAAGACCATCCACCGCTAATTGCTCTTGGAGCATGGATAACATGCGGGTTTTTGTAGCCAAGTCAAACGCTTCGGCATTAGCAGCCTGAGCGTCTTCATTTTCTTTTAGTTTGTCATTGACCGCCTGTACCGCGTCACTTTCAGCCCACCAACCCTGGTCTAAAAGTTTCTGTTTTTCGTCTAATAATTCTGAGTGTTGCGATTGCAAATCCGATTCTTTTTCTTTGTAAGAATCGATTTCTTTTGTGACTTGTCCAATGGTTGACAGGTAATCTTTATTTGCTTTGGTTATTTCCTCAGCGGACAACGCCAAATCACTATTAGCGTCTGATAAATCTTCTACGGTGGTTATATTGTCGCGCTCGCCCTTATCAACTCGCTCGACTGATAATTCCATGTCTTTATTCGTATCAATGAAAATTTTTGCTATATCATCGAATCCGAAAGAAAAAGCCGCCCACGCTAAAGAGGTATCTTCAACTTTCTTATTAAAGCTATCAAGGGCGTTTGTTACATACGGAAGGGCTTCATTACCAGCGGCAACCTTGAACCCCAGCCAAGCATCAGATAGGTTATCAACCTGCTTTTCGTATTCACGCGCTTTCTGTAATTGCTGGTCGGTCAGAACTAGGTTTTTAGAAATCGCGTCGTTGGCTTTTAGAATCGCGTCGCCGCCCTGTTTCATGATTTCTGCAAAGTTACTACCCGATTTTCCAAAATTGTCATACAGAAATTTCGTTCGCTCTACATCAGAGCCAAGCGCAATATATTGGTCAGACAGTCTAGCCAATGTCTGAATATTCAATTCCATATCTTTAGAGGCTAGTTTTTTCGTAGCTTGTCCGGCTTGGTCAGCGGATACTTTGTAATCGTCTAATACCTGTAACAAGCGGCTAGATTCTTCTGCTGTCTGTCCGGTAACATCACGCATTTGGCGTACTTCATTTGCGTAATTTACCGTTACACCTACGGTTTCGTTGAAAACGTCGCGTAAAACTGATAGCCCTCTTTCGGCAAGTTGAGTTGCAGAATACAAATCGGTAAGCGAAAGAGACGCTTTCTGTGTCCCACTAGAAGCGTTTTCGGCTGCCTGTTTTGTGTCGCCTAGTTCGTCGTTGAATTTTGCGACTTTGGGAGTGCCATTGTCTTCAACATCAAACTCTACAATTATTTTTTCAGTCATCTATTAAGTCTCTGACTTTACGTAAAACTTCTGCAAGTGCTGGATTTTCTTTCGCCCATGTAGCCCAGTTCAAGGCTTTCTGTTCAGACCTGTAGGCGTGGATAATGTTTTCGATTGTCGCTACTGTAAGAATCTCTTTTGCATACAATACCCGCCCTACTACCGATTGCGCCCCGTATCGTTCCACATACTGCGAGAATATCAATTCGCGTGGCGGGTCGCCGCCTCTTTCCGCGTATTTATAGGCGGCGACCTTTAGTCGTTTGGGACTTCAACCGTCCCTCGATAAATGTCCAGTAACTTCCCCCATAAGACTGTTACCAGTAGGTGACTATCTTTGCGAGGCGAAGCAGGAAACTTATCAAACTGAAATGGCAGAGTATGACTTTCGGTACACTTTGCAATCACAGGAATGTAAAACGCATCAAGGCGGGATGACCATTTCAGAGATGCAACCCCGTCAGTGCTTTTAGCGAGCGACTTTATAAAATCACTGTCTCCCACTTCAACGCCAGCGTCTAACGCGTCCTCGATGGCTATGACTTGCTCAATGGTGAGGGGGTCGCATAACACGACCTCCCCCGCCCATTTTTCAACGGGTGATGTAACTATTACGCCCATTGACTAATCCTTTCTGCCCGTTGGCATTTCATGGTAAAATCACATTGTTCAGGTAAATACAGTACGTCAGATTTTTTTGTTTCACACGCATCCCGTTTTGCCTGTATTGCCTGAACACAATACTGACTTGCAAAGCGGGATGCACCTTTAATGGAGTTACCATGAAAAACATACCTGATAGTCAAATGAAAGCCAGATACAGAAAAGTTAGAGTAAATGGCATTCAAATATCACTTCATCGTCACGTTATGGAAGTGAAACTTGGTAGAAAACTTCTTCCAAATGAAGCTGTCCACCACATCAACGGAAACAAATTAGATAACCGTCCTGAAAACTTAATGGTCATGGATATATCTGAGCATTCCAGAATGGAAAATCTCGGAAAAAAGTTATCCAAAGAACACAGGATGAAAGTTAGTATGTCTCTCATTGGCAATAAGTACCGTAAAGGAAAACCACATACTCAGGAAATGAAGGATTACTTGCGTCTGAAATCTACTGAAGCCAGAAAGAAAAAGTTCTGGTCAACTCGTAAAAAATCAGACGAGTAAATCAACTTTCCGCTGCTGTACCCCAGGCTGGGGCAGTTCCACCCATCACGCTAAACGTCGCGGAATATTTCATCGAAGACAAATCGACGGTATAGGATGTGCAAAGAAATCCAACGGTAGAAGTTGAAGTGATACCGAATTGCGGTTCTCCTGCTTCCCACGCGTGACGCATACCGATTTGAATATCCAACGAGAGCGGGGTGTTCCCGCCGGCAATACCGTTTAAAATCGTGTGGGAGCCTGACAAGGTTCCTGCTGTCTGCGCGGCGGTGTTGTCAAATGGTCCCGTGATGGTGATTTGACAAGATGGGTGCGCGGGTAATACGTTCTTAATCGCGTCCTGAAACGCGGTGACTTCGCTTTCGTCGTAAGTCAAGCCCACGCCATTAATAGAATCAACGGGGATGCTTCGCAGAGTTCCCGCGCTGTCATCCACGCGGAAATCTGTCCATTTAGAAACTGTTCGTCCGGTTTGAGCTGTCATTATTACTCTCCTATATTCTGACTAATGCCGCCGCAAATGTGACGGTGGTTGCCGTGCCAAATACAATCTGCCAGCGGGTATATCTTCGGATTGTTGCGGTAGTGCTAAGAGCGACGATTCCGTGTTTTGGTGCGCTGGTAGCGTCTACGCTTCCAGACGTTGCGCCGCTGATGTCGCTAAAAGATGGGTTGGTGTTCGTAGATGCGTCCTGAGCTTTGACGGTGACAGTGCCATTACTCGAAAAGATTTGGTATGCAAAGAATCCACCCAACGAGGTAGACGCGCCTCTATCATCCAAGCCAGTAGACGAATTAACCGCCGTTTCCGCGCCTTTTGCGTGAAGTAAGAAACCCCACGGTTTGTTGTATAAAAGCGTAGTAGCTGAGTTTGACCAACCGCCGAAACCGATGGTGACATACGAATTAAGGTCGCCCTCTTGCATGTAGGATTGTTGTTCGTACTGCCCCAAGAAAACAGGGTCGCCCGCTGCTGGGGCTGTAAGAAATCCAATCGGAACCATGACATTACGAACCACGCCCGCGCCATTTGCGACAACATGTAACCCGCTTGAAGCGGTGTTGTCAAAGTATCCGTTCAGTGTCCCGATATTGATATTGGCTTGACCTTGGATTACATTTTTCACTTCATCGGTGAAACTGGCATCTTCCGCGGTATCAAACGAAACCTCTAGCGGTCCAACGGTACGCGAATAGCCCGATAGGTCGTATCCGTCCATATAAAAGCGCGTGTGCTTTGTTACTGTTCTTGTCATTGTGCATGTTCCTTGACCCTGAAACTAAACTGAACGCCCCAATACTGCGTGTCTGTTGGGTCTGTGACGGTACCCACGTTTGAGATACTGCCTAACTCCATATCCACCGCGCCTGTGATATTGTCGCTGGTCATTATCTTTTCAATAATGGCTTTTAGATTTGTCATCAATCCAGCGTAGGGTGCATACGCATTAATGCCGCTTCCTACTTCGCAATGGAGGTACACATAATTCAGCACATATGAGAAATTCATTAATGCTGTACCACCACCCCCAAAGGATTCGCGGGTCGACGCAATTTCTGAAATGAAATTATTAGGCGACGGCATCAAGAGCGGGCATAGCCCGTTTGCGCTGTCAGGGATTTCGTCAATGTCTTTGATAGTCACCCCTGAGATACTTAATCCAGCAATACTACTTGCAACAGTTGGAAAACTCACAGTCACGGTCATGAGTACCGCCGATACGTTTTGATAAAATCAGCCATTACAGTGGGGATGTCCTTTGGAGAAAGAACAACCCCCGCGCCTGTAACTGTGGCTGTGTTTGTGCCTGACGTTCCGTACCTCCGCTTATAAGCCTGCAATGCAGTTTCCAGTATGGCTGTTTTTAGGTCTTGCATAAACTGCCATATAGTAACGCCCGTCCCATTTGTATGGGTCGCAGCGGTAGAGCCATTAATTTCCCTTGTTGTCGTCAAGGTATTCGAGTTCTTTGCCGATACATACGCGAGTTCGTCATCGAATCGGATAATGTTTCCAACGGTGTAATCCTGCCCGTCTACCACATCGACGGCTGTCTCTGATACGTCAACATCTTCGTTTAGTCCGGAATCATCTACCCAAGCATCAGAATACTTATTGTGAAATCCCCATATTCCAGTGATGGCAATCACATCGTGAAAGTCACTGGCGGTATTAGAAGCCCAGTAATAAGTAGAGCTATCTTTTAACCTGATATACAAATAAGGTGTAACGTTTCGCGGGCGTAGTGAATATTCTGTAGATGGGATAGTTACGCCGTCGCCGTTGACAACGCTAATGACTTCGAGTAAATCCGCATCCAATACTAGCGAGCGCACATCAAGACTAGAACCGTCCGGTACATCGTAATAACGTGTTTCTACGCGAGGGTAGAACCATCTGCCAGTTTGTGTGTCAACATAACGACTAACTGATTTAAGAATGGATTCAATTACCGCGTCATCTGTGGTGTCAGTCGTCGAAGTTTGACCGCGGGCGGTAACGAAATCCTTATACTCTGCTAGAGTGGCATAACTGTTAATCGTTGTCATTTAATCCACTTTTGATAATCATCTCTCGGCAAAATGTTTTCTGGAACGTAGGTATCTGCCGATATATTGAGGATTCGAGCGGGTAAAGCATCCTTGAAAAACTTATAGCCCTCTTCCTCCCATGCGAAATCCTTTTCAGGTTCGCCGTGGTCAGTTCCCCAAAAAAGCTGATTTCTGGTTTCGGGCTTATGCTGGACACCTATCATTAGCATGGTTTCAAATCCCATGTGCCACGCGATCTGGAAAACAGCTTCCATAATTCTGCGATACGTGATTCCGTCTTTTGTAAGGGCTGTTGAGTCTTTCGGTGTATGCCCGCCTACGAAAAAGTTATAGCCTGTGCGGTGTTGAAAGCGGTAAAAGTTCTCGCCGTCCAAATCATCCCAATCGGGTGTGGGGATGAACTTTGGGACATCGCTATAAACCTTTGCTAACGCCGCGCCATCTTCTAGCTTTAGTCTTTCGTCTACGCCGACGTAGTATGTCGGCTTCCAGTCCCATTCGGTTTGTTTATAAATCGTGTTTACTCCGAAGGTTGGATAATTAAACAAAGTGGGCGGCGTTAACTTTAGGTTTGGTCCTAACCCCACAATCACGCAGGTTTTCCCTTTGTGTAAATTGTAGAAGTCGGCTAGTCCAAATTTTGAAATAGTGGGCGACTGATACGGAGCCGCGTTACTCATAGTAAACAATGACGCTTCCTGACTTGGTATTACCACCGGATGCAATAGTCACTTTGATACGCCCGTTTGCAATAGGTTCAGTTCTATCGCCGCCTGCTGTACCCGTAAGAGCCGCACCATCTTCTGCTTTATGGACTAACTCACGCGGATAAAAGCGAAGGTTTGACGTTCCGGCTGTAGCCTTTACTAAAAGCGTGTGCGTAAAACCGCCGCTAGGCTCATCGTATACAGAGACAGTCGCGCCCGTATCCGTATCGCCAGGAATGTAATCAATCGCGCAAACTTCACCGATTACAGTTTCGCCGTAGGCTGTCGCGTTACCGCTTCCGTCGGTTGTCCAGCTCACTTTTCTTGTCTTCATCTTTTACCTCTACGGGTTTCTCTTCCGGCTGTTCAACCTTGACAGCTTTTCCGTTTTCGAGAAGCCATTGGGCGAGTTGCCCACTCGCTTCTACTTCGTCGCCTTGTGCAAAATAAACCTGTGCATCGCGGTAGTGTTCAAGCATTTTCAATTTCATGGCTTTACTCGTTCTTGACCCATTCCACAACGATGGATGCTGTGCCTGTTTGGGTAGAGGCTACGCCAGTATGACGAACAAAAACAGTCGTATTGGCAGGGATGCGGTCTGAAACGATGGTCGCAACAGTGGCATCGCCAACAGATTTGGAATCTTCGTAAGCAGTAGCAGCAACAAGAGTTGCGCCGCCAGCCGCTACGCCAAGTTTGAAATTTCCAGCGGCTACGGTTTGGGTGGCTTCGCCGTATACAGCGTACACACGAACCAAACGCCCGCCACGGGCATCGGTACGAAAAAGCGGTTCGTCTACAGTAGTACCGGAGCCGTTATCAAGATTGAAAAACTGACTGCGGACTGTATCTTTTGATTGTCGGACTAAACCTTTCATGTCATTTCTCCAATGGAGGGTGAGTTTCCCCACCCTCCATATTATTGATTTACACGCCGACATTGTAGGAAATGGCGGAGGCTTCGGTGTCGCGGTAGGTCATACCCCAACGAGCGAGAGCGACAATTTCCCAAGAATCCGCGTTTGCAATGCGGGTGGTTTCGATAGTCATGCGGCGTTTGAAAGCTTGTTTCCACTGGTCAAAGCGGACGGCGAGAATCGCGCCGGTGGTGTTATTGGCTACGGTTCCAGTAGCAACCTTGCCAGCGGTGTTCGCAAGGCGGACAGAGCTGTTGCGGTGCATCTGGTACGCGGGCAGGATGGAGTATCCATAAGCGCGGGTCAAGAAGCCATTTTCAACAGTGGCGGCAGAGTTCACGTCACGAGTCTTTACTTCGGGCAACTTCATGTTTGCCCAGTAGGTTGGCATATCCACAAGGAACGACACATTGCGAGGATCGGCACCATTCAAGCCAGCAGTACCCATCAACTTCAAGGTTTCGATATAGTCTTCAATAACAAACGAACCAGAAGCCGAGCGGCTATTGGCGGTGTTGGTTACGAGAGCCAACTTACGGAAGCCGTCTTGCAGAAGGTACACAGTACCAGCGGCGGGAGTGCCGTCAATGCTGTTGATGTTCTTATTGGCGGAGGTTTCGACATCGCCGTCAATCATGAGGTGTTCGAGGATTTCAGCACCGGAAGTCGTCAACTGTTGGCGAAGCTGTGACACAAACGGGATGAGGGAATCTTCGGTCATTTCGTTTGTGTACAAAACACGCGCACCCAACTTGGAAAGGGTCAACTGCTTATTGCTAGTTGCCATCTGTGAGGCGGTCACAGTCGCAGCAGGAACTTTCAAAGTGCTATCACTAGCGGTAGCTTCGCTCACACCGTACCAAGTTGGGTCGGTGGATTCAAGGGGAACGTAAACGCTGGAATACCCATCAGGCACAACCTGCGAAGGAATTTTGTCAAACACAACATTAGCGGCGCGGATGGCAGCCCAAATCTGGTTTGAGTACGCAGTACCAACCCAGTCAGAGCCGATACCAGAACCACCGGAGTACATCGGGTCAGTGGCAGCCTTGACAGCAGCACTAACAGCGTCGGGAGTGGGGTCAATGCGAGTGGCAGCCTTGAAAGCGTTCTTGACGTAGGAAATGCCCTTACGTCCCTCTTCGGTGTTATCGTCTTTGAGTTCTGCGATTTTCAGGGACAACGCCTTTACAGCACCACCAGAAACATTCTTACCGGCGGATTGCAGGGTTTCAATCAACAGCGAGGTTTCGCCAGCGTCTAGCCCATCGTATTTCCAAGTATCAGAATATTGGGACTGATACGGGGCGGAGCCTTCAAACGGGAGGCGGTTGTTCTTGGCGCGTTCTGCCTTGACAGCGGCTTCAACAGCTTCTTTCTTCTCGCGTTCAAAGCGTTCCTTTTCGTCGGCTTCGGCTTTCTCTGCCTGAGAGATAGCATCAATACGAGCCTGCAACTTCACAGCCTGTTTGTTGTAGCTGTCGAGCTTCTCAGCTTGTTCGTCGCTGATGTCATTACCCAAAGCCAAAAGGCTCTTGATAGAAGCGCGTACTTTTTCGAGTTCTTTCTTGATTTCGTCCATTGTTTAGTTTCCTTTGTCCATCTTGGACAGTAATTTTTTAGATTTTTCAATAATCTCTAAATTCCGCGCACGTTTCGCCGCACTTTGTGCCTCTGGTAAAACGCCGTCGGTAATCTTTGAGACCTCAGGGAACGGGATTCCCGCATCCCTGTAAATAGCTTTCATAGCCCCTAACGGTAGAGCGTATGCCATAGAATTAGCAGGCTTTACATTTCCGTTGCCTAACTCCCACAATGACACTTCAGCCAACGCCCAAACGCTAATACGTCCGGGTCGATTCTTTTCGTACATGATGTTTTTCCCGCCGACGTTCAATCGGGCGAGATGCGAGATAGAACCGCTAGACACTGCAACCGCGCCACGTTTAGCAGCTTCCCAGATGTCTTGCGCCTGTTTAATTGCTTTATCCAATACAACGCGGATATGCCAGCCGTCCGCCATTTTCTTTAGGGAGCCCGCGATTACATTCCCTAGCTTGATGGGCTTATCCTGAAAACCTTCCGCGCCCTGCTTGATTCCGTGCTGGTACACGACTAGGGGAGTTTGAAACGTGTCCGGCATCACGTCTGTAGACTCGTCGAACCATTGTTGGTCAGCATCTTTTGTGTGGAATGGAACTGCTAATACGTCCAGTTCCCAATCGCCGACGGCTTTTACTGCGAATAACTGGGGATTGAGAATAAAGCCAGCTTTTCCCGCTATATTTGCCGCGTCCGCTTTTCCCTCTACCACCGAAGCGTAACAAATGGCGATTGCCGCCTGTTCGTCGTATTCTCCGCTGTCTTGTACCTGCATAACGCAGCGGTGCATTTTGTCTTGTAAGTTATCTGGTACGTTCTGGTATGGCATAAAATTCCCTATTAACGCAAAAAAGCAGGCGACGAAAAAACAATACATTACGTATTGCTTTCACGTCGCCTGCTTTGCCAGCAAGCCCCTCAGTGAATACCGCGCTAGGCGGTGGACTTATTTAGTTTTATGCAGACGTTATCCGTCTGACGGTCGAAATACTACCACGCTTTTATTTTTAGCGCAAGTGTCAATTATTAGACTTAACTATCCATTTCAGTTTGATAATATTTAGCTTCCATGCGAGCCAGCCTATAAAACCTTTTCTTTGTTCCCGTCGCTCATTATACGTACCACCATAATTGACGACGACAACCTTATCGCTTATATCATGGATGCTACCGTCTGATGTTTCTATTTTTACAACTATTTTACCCGTTGAAGCATTAGCCATGATTTACCCTTTCGATTTCTTTTCGTCGTTTACCATCTTCACAACGCCTTTTAGGTCTATCGGGTTTCCAATTCTCTGCAACTCCATAAAAAGCACAAACGAGATAATATCCTCTTTTATCCCAGCGTCCAATGCGTCGGAAATAATATCGCTTGACGTTTTATACTTTTTTTCGGATGTAGGGTCAATAAAAACAGGAATGTTTTTATCTGCCTGATTCTTTTTCTTTGTCATGATTTACCCTTTCCGGCAATCCACTTTTTCAATTCAGCATAAGCGTGACGTATCGCGCCCGCTGTGTTTGATGCGATTTTACTCGACACTGTTCTGTGCCCAACGGCTTTTTGGTGACGGGTCTGTGTTTCATCACCCCATAGCCATTTAGCACCCTTGGAATTATTCTCGAATGTGTACCCGTAGCCGTTGTTTGTCGGCTTCATTCTCCATGCGTTAGACGTTGCGCCGGTGCGGTTGTTCTGCCCAATCTGGTCTAGGTGCGCAAATATCCAAGCGCGTTGACGGGCGGCTTTTTCAGGGTCTAGCGAGTAGGAGCGAAACGGCTTGACGTATTTATACGGCTCGTAGTGCTTTAGCCCGTGCGATTCGTCGCCTAAAATATATTCGGCAAACGCTTTCAGCGCGGTCTTTAGCCCGCCGCGTGGAACTTCACGCAGAAAGGCTTGTACATCTTCAAGGTTACGGATTACGATTTTCATAAGTTTTATTGTTCTGGTAGTAAAAATATGCTGCTACCAGCAGCATATCAGCGTCACCCATATCAACTGGGATACCGTATAAACTTGCGCCTTTTATGATTTCCTTTATTTCGTCTGCTTGCTTCTTGATAAGTTCTTTTGTCTTCTCTTTTTGTAATTCAATAAGTAGCATTTCTCTTTCTGGTTCCATATCACATCCTTTCTATAACGACCAGACGGCTCCGCTATCATCAACCAACGTATGCTGACATCGCCAACCACCACAGGAATACGCCGAACCGATGCCAGGCACAAGGTTGTTCTTTACCCACCATGAGGCGCGGTGACGTTTGCCTTTGTACCGCTTGCACTCGTCGCAGGAATCTGTGCCATCTTCACCGACCAGCGTTAGCATGATGTTTTTTCCTGAGGCTATTTTAACATAGCTGTAGATTCTGTCCAACGTCGAGGCGTAGCCTTCGGCGCGTTGGCTGGCGTAATCGAACAGTTTGAAATCCTCACCTTTCTCCTGCCGTAGATTCTTTAGGTTCTGGAATAGCATATTGATATTTGCTATTTCTGCCTCTTGTGCCGCGGCTATCCATTCGGATACGTCGGCATCAATGGGTAAGGCTTGCCCGCCGTCTTCCCATCCAGCATCACCCGCAGATGGAAATGCTGTGCCGACGGCGCGTATCATGGCGTTTTTATAGGATGTCATCGCGCTTGTGCCGTCTAGGTAATCATAGACGGCAGAGAATACTTCCTCGTAATACGCCTTGCGGATTTTAGGATATACCCCTAGCGTGGCTTTGATGGCTTCGGCTAATACTTCGTCCATTATGCCTCAATCAATTTATCGCCGACTTTGATGTAACTTAATCGCTCATCAATACAGCGAACTTCATACATAACATAAGGCTTATTGTTTTTATCTTTCCAGTAAAGTACTTCTTTTTCACCTTTTGCTAAAAGAAATAAATCCCAAAACATCTGAATTGGGTCGTAACCTTCTGGTACATGCTGTTCATACCATAAGCCAGATACATTTATTCTCTCTTGTAATTCTTTTCCAAGCCAGAACTGCACTTCAAAGTTATCGCGCATAAAATCGCGAATATACACAACAAGATAGCCATTATAAAAAAATGGCTCTGATTTCATAAAGTCTGTTTTAGGCGCATATTTTGATAAACTTGCGCCGCAGTTAGTGCAGTTAGTACCGTCTTGGTTTGACGTTCCACAATAATCACACTTCATTTCTTTATCCTTTCACCTTGAATCGCAATGCCTGCCGTATGGCTTCCACGGTCAACGCAACACGGCTTTCGTCAATTACACGGACACTACTAAAGACATTCTTTACATCGTCTTCATTCTTACAGGCAGGAAGCGCGGACTCGATTTGTTCCCGCACGTATTCGGGGATAAAGTCGCTGTCAAACTTTACGGCTTTGCCGACGGCTTTTAGTGCCTTGCGTCTGTAACGGTCTAAATCCTCGTTCATCTTTTGCGCGTTGGTATCGGGCTGTGTGGCAGGCTGTTCCGGCATGACCCGATTCGGCTGCGTGTTATTTACTGGCGGCACGGGTTGGTCTTTCGGTGCGGAGGCTTTTCCCATTTCGGAAAGCAGGAGATTGTCACGCTCATCGCCTAACAGGTCGTCGCCGTATATTTCCTCTCGTACCTCTCCGAGTGTGTGGGTGCGCTCAAAGGCTTCTTGTTCTTTGAGTTTCAGTTCCTTATCAGTAACGCGCACATCTTCAAAGCGTCCGATAATCTTGCGCCCATCGTAGCGGGATAGTATGGACGCGGTAATCTTCTCGGACATCATGACCTGCATCCCGTAGATGTGGTCAAAGAATGTCGCACGACCTACGACACTATTTGCCTGCGTAGCGTTTTCAGACAGCATCGTATAAGACCCAGGCGCAACCGTGGTCATGATTTCCTCTTTATTTGCCTTGCGTCCTTCTAGGAACTCCATCTCGCGCTGAGATACTGAATTTTGTAGCCACTGTACCCCGCCTTGACCTACACCACGAAGCATGAGCATTTCGCGATTTTTGGAAGCCTCGCGGGTATCGTGCTTGATTTTCTCCCAAGTGGGGTCAGCTACCATCTGTTCAAACGTCATAACGGACGGGAGCCGTCCGTTATTATTGGCAAATAAAGTAGTGTTGTATTTCTGCATCCCCAAATCGCCAGCGGCAACCATGGCAATGGCTTCAATTGCAGATAAGCCGACAAAGCGCGAGAACGGATTGAACCTCTTGAAATGGACAATCTCATTAGGTTGCAAGAATATCTCCATGCCGTTTCCAGGGTAGTACATATACCCGCGTAGAAACATCTGCTTATCGGGAATAGGGATAATCATGCTAGGCGGAATGACCCACATTTCAGACGGAGGCTTATCTTCGCCATCTGAATTATTGAGCCACCAATATGAATTTCCGTTTAATTTCCAATATGCAATCGTTGCGTAAAGGAACTCATACCGGCTGTCTAATTCGTTGGGACGTTGCAGCAGTACCTCGAAGTCATGATTCGGGATGTCTTTCGGTTCTTTCCCCGTAATCAATCTCGCCACGCTGAACGGGGTCAGGGCAGAGGCGGACGCTGTAATATCTACCGCAAGCAATACCCATGACAGTTTCCGGTACAGTTCGGCTTGATGGTCATATATCGACGGGTCTGGCATGGTCAGGCTTTCCGCCTCTGCGGTTGCGAGCTGCCATTGTTCCCATTCCTTACGCGATGATTTCAGGGCGTTTAGCTCTTTTATGATATTGGTGTATTCCTTGCGTGATACTGGTAGTAAGTTGTCAAATAATCCCATTGTGTCTCCTAAATCCAATCTACTATCTTGGATGCGTCAATTGTTTTTGTCCACCATCCCAATGCCATCCCCATTACGGTATCGTCATGCCCGTCGCCCTCTGCGGCTAAACGCCAAATCCCTGTAGAGGTTTGAGACGAAACGAACGTGTTGAACTCATGCCGCTGTACTGGGTAATCTTGCATCTTGAATCCGTCTGTGTGAATCCCCTCGTATAAGTCCGCCATAATTTCAGCCTTGCTAACATTGGTTGTCTGAAATGGGACAACGTTCATGCCGTCGGCTCTGAGTGCTTCGATATTCACTGACCCGATACTGTTAGACTCCGCCCCGATTCTGGTACAGTTCCATTTCTGGTACATCTGTTTGATGCGCCTACGCTGCTCTGACCATTCCAGTTTTCGGATGTGAAGCAGGTCTACCTGTCGCTTCGTAGTTACGTCTATCACAGGCATGGCGGTAAAGTCGTTGGTCTGCCCAAAGTCCAGACCCGCCACGTATTCATGAGACGGGTCATAGGTCGCATCCATTGGGGCAGTAAAGGCGTTGGATAGATTGCCGAAATAGCTATTCCCCGATGTCAGAAAGCACGATACCGCATCCTCTGGATATTCCTGTAGAAACAGGCTTCGCAGTTCTTTCTGTTTGAGCCGACGCCAGCGAATTTGCGCTTGGTCCAAACCGTGAAGCCGTGACAGTTCTGCTTCCTCATCTGTTAGGGTGATGGGGTCGCCGTCTATTCTGTATTCAGTGTCCCACCACCACGGGTAGAAATGCAGCTTCCAAATCCCGTCGCCGCGTAGGGCTTCCATGCAAAGCTCGTAAAAGTATCCCTGCGCTCCGTTGGGCGTACTCTCTAGCACTACATCAGGATTACCACCTTGCATTGCGCCGGCTACGATGCGTTCCGCGTCTTTCCAGAACGCTACCTCAGACCCGTGAAAGTCGCTGTATGTGCCACCGCGCCCCGTCTCTACGTTGCCAGCCGTCGCAATGGAGGCAGATGAGTCAAACTCTGGATATGTGGTAAGGCTGGCGTTAGCGTATTTCCTCATAGGCTGAATGTCGCCAAACTTGCAATGCTCATAAAAGCGGTCTGCCATCATTCTGAGTTTGGCGGTAGTGTCGGCGTCGTGCGATAGCGTCATGGTGGTACGGGTGCTGGTCACAGTTCGGCGAAACATTTCGCCTTGCATGTACGTGGAAAATCCCAATTGCCGCGCTTTGAGTATCAGATCTCGCCCTGTGCGGTTGGCGTGGAAATGCGCCTGTGCGGGGTTCCAGATAAACGGTTTTAACTGCTTTTGCTTGTCCTGTATTTTTAGGAACAGAGAAGCAAAGCGGGTCGGGTTATTTACTATCTGAGTTGGTGTTTCCATTGATAAACTCTACCCACGTAATAGGCTTGCCGCCGCTGGTCACGTCTGCTTTTACTGGCGCGTCCAGCCCTAGCAGCTTCGCCCGCCGCTCCATTATCTTCAACGCCCTATCCTGCGCCCCGTACTGCCCCTGCTTTACACTGCCCCATATCGCGGCAAGCATCGCGTCAAGGCGTTCGATTTCAAGCATACGAAGCTCATCCGAAGGCTCTTGCAAGGTCTTTTTGAGCGCGGCTCTAACTGCCCGCCATGCGCCCGACCCGTCTTTATACCCCAACGTCTCCGCTATGCGGGCGTAGGATATACCAGCCTTGCGAAGCTCTAGGGCTTTGAGTTGGTTGTCTAGTGCGTTTACTGCGTCTTGTTGCATTATTGACTCGCTTAATTGCTTAAAATCTTCGTAATGTCATTATCGTCATCAGCTTTTACCTCAACAACAAGGGGAATACATTGCCTCTTACACTCCATTAGCATCGCCGCTTTACTTATTTCATTGTC
>Ga0208644_1001161_pt1 | contig 22582 bp, 30 predicted proteins | sample VirMetDEL_Nov_18_FD_184517 | JGI IMG/M metagenome (GOLD analysis project Ga0208644, IMG submission 184517) | Aqueous microbial communities from the Delaware River and Bay under freshwater to marine salinity gradient to study organic matter... | ecosystem: Environmental > Aquatic > Marine >...
TAAACCGATGGAAGAATTTGCTAGTAAATAAACGTGAAGCAAATAACGAATCATTGGTAGATACTTACCGAGATATCACAAATTATGGTATTATTGCTCAGCTAGTAGAACGCGGTCAATGGAAAAAGTAATTTGTATATTGCAATAAATTTCTTATATTTAAGTATGAAAGAATCTAATTATTTAAGTCCATTAGTAAAGTTTAGCATTCGCGAGCCACAAAAGGATGAGAGAAAGATTTCTTATTCCCAATACTCGATGTATGAAACATGTCCCAAATCTTGGGAATTAGCTTATGCACGTGGATTAAGAGAATATCAGCAATCTATTCATACTCTCTTTGGCACTGCTTTCCACGAAACACTGCAGACATATCTAACAGTAATGTATACCAAATCAATTAAAGCTGCAGATGAACTTCCATTGCAAGAAATGCTACAAAATAGCATGAAGGAAGAATATATCAAAGCAACTGAAGCTGGTATAACTGGATTCACTACCAAAGAAGAAATGGCTGAGTTTTATACTCATGGAGTTGAGATTTTGGAATGGATTAAGAAAAATCGCGGTAAGTATTTTACCAATCAGAATTGGGAGCTAGTAGGAATAGAAGTACCGATATGCCATCCGGTATCCGAATCAAATGACCATGTTATAATGATTGGATTTCTAGATGTAGTATTGCGTAATACAAAGACAGATGAAATTGTCATTATAGATATCAAGACTAGCACAGCTGGTTGGAATAAGTATCAGAAAGCAAATAAGCTTAAGGCATCTCAATTGGTATTATATAAGGAATATTATGCTAAACAATTCGGAGTTGATGTTGAAAAGATACATATTGAATACTTTATAGTAAAGCGTACTCTAATGGAAGGTGCAATGTTTCCTCAGAAAAGAGTGCAACAATTCAGACCCGCTTCAGGTAAGCCAACTCGTAACAAGCTTATTAAGAGTTTAGATTCATTTGTTGAATCTTCATTTGGTAAAGATGGCTCATATAATCTTGATAGAGAATATCCAGCTGTAGGTGGAAAGGGGTTGAAAAATTGCCGTTACTGTTTGTTTGCAGACCGCGAAGATCTTTGTCCTAAGGCAAATAGAATACGAGAATGAAGATAGCTATTATTGGTAGTAGAGAATGGAGCAATACACGTAAAATAAAAGACTTGCTATCATCTCTCAAACAAAAATTTGGTGATGATTTGGTTATTATTAGTGGCGGTGCGAAGGATGGTGCTGATGCATATGTAAAAAAATATGCTATTGAATTTGGATTGAATTATCAAGAATATAATCCAGCACATACGCAGCGCAATCTATATTCAGCAATGCCAGATTCATACTATTCAAAGCCATATCATGTAACTCAGTTCCATCATAGGAATATGTTAATAGCAAAAGCATGTGATCGAATGATTGCTTTGGTACCTGGAGAAGTTACAAAAGGAACTGCCAGTGCAATCAAATATGCAAAAAAATTAGATAAACCAGTAGTAATATTATCATGAAAACAGTTAAAAGTTATTTCACAAAGACCTTTGGCAAATATATGGCTAAATGGCAAGCAGGATTCTTTATAACCACTCCATGCATGTATCTATTTACAGATGTGCTAGAGTGGCCACATTGGGCAACTGTTATAGGATTTCAATGTGTAGGCGCCATTGTTTTTTGGCCTATTGATACTTACATTTTCTCTAAGAAAATTGAAGATTAAACACGTTAATGCATATTTATATTAAAGGAGTTACATGCAACAAATCAAGCTTCCGAAGTTACGGAAAATAGATCCAAACAAACCTAAAAAGAAGAAAATACTTCTGTTATCAGATGACCTGCGAATGCATTCCGGCATTGCCACGATGTCACGTGAGTTTGTATTAGGTACCTGTGCACATTATGATTGGGTTCAAATAGGTGGCGCTATCAAACATCCTGATCAGGGTAAGGTATTTGATATTTCAGCTGATGTGGCAAAAGAAACGGGTGTAGAAGATGCATCCATTAAAATATATCCATGTGATGGATATGGTAATGCCACTATACTACGACAAGTCATCCAAATTGAAAAACCAGATGCAATACTACATTTCACTGATCCTAGATTTTGGCAATGGCTATATCAAATAGAACATGAAATTCGTCAAAATATTCCGTTGATGTATTATAACATATGGGATGATTTGCCTTATCCAACCTGGAACGAGTCATATTACGAATCATGTGATTTGCTTATGAACATATCTAGACAAACACAAAATATTGTAAAAAATGTATTACAGAAATTTCCTAAGCCGGATTGGGCAGTGCAATGGGTACCTCATGGCGTTAACGAGAAAAAGTTTTATCCTATTACTCCTTTGTCTGCAGATTATGATGAGTATACTAAATTCAAAGAAGAATTTCAAAAAACAAATAATGTAGATTTCATTGTATTTTGGAATAACCGAAATATTCATAGGAAGCATCCAGGAGATGTAATTCTAGCATTTAATGAGTTTTGCAATTCACTACCAAAGGAAAAAGCTGAAAAATGTGCATTGCTAATGCATACACAACCTGTAGATCAGAATGGTACGGATTTATATGCAGTTAAACAAGCTGTATGTCCTAAGTACAAGGTAATCTTCAGTGATAAGCCTTTAGATACCAAAATGATGAACTTCCTTTATAATATTGCAGATGTAACTATCAATATTGCATCAAATGAAGGATTTGGTATTTCTTGGTGTGAATCACTTCATACTGGTACCCCTATTATTAATAATGTAACCGGTGGTTTGCAGGATGGATGTAGATTTGTGGATGACGAAGGTAAGTGGATTGAATTTGATACAGAATTCCCTACCAACCATACAGGTAAATACACATTCCATGGCAGATGGTCTAAACCGGTATTTCCTAGCAATAGATCTTTAGCAGGTTCGCCATCGACACCGTTTATATTTGATGATAGAGCAGATTTCCGAGATGCAGCCCAAGCTATTAAGTATTGGTATGATATCACTCCAGAGGATAGAGAAATAATGGGTAATGATGGTAGAGAGTGGGTATTAGGAAATGAATCAAATATGTCGGCACGAAGAATGTCAGAACGATTTATCGAATGTATTGATGAGTGTTTAGAAAAATGGACGCCACGTGAAAGGTTTATATTGCATGCGGTTAAGCCTCAAAAGATTAATGAAAATATGGGAGTATTATGAAAAAGACAGTTATAGTAATGGGGCCAGTAGCTACACGAAGCGGGTACGGAAATCATACAAGAGATATTGTTAGATCGCTTATCAACTCGGATAAGTATGATGTGAAAGTAATATCATTACCATGGGGCGAATGTCCTATGACAGCATTAGATCCGGAAGCAGATGTAGATATTATCAATTGCATTGCAACTACACAAATCAATTATCAACCTGATATTCATATACAGGTATCAGTACCAAATGAGTTTCAAGCTTTTGGTAAATACAATATTGGTATTACCGCAGGTATTGAAACAACGGTCTGTGCTCCTGAATGGATTGAAGGTTGCAATCGAATGGATAAAATCATTACAGTATCAGAGCACTCAAAGAAAGTATTTCAGGATACGGTATTTGATAAAGTAGATGATAAGACCAAACAAAAAGTTGGTGAGCTTAAGTTGGAAAAGCCAATTGAAGTGCTATTCGAAGGCGTTGATGTTGATATATTCCATAAAGAATCCAATATCGAACAAACGGTTATTGACCAGCTTCGAGAAGTAAAAGAATCATTTGCTTTCTTGTTTGTTGGGCATTGGTTGAAAGGTGATATTGGCCAGGATAGAAAAGATGTTGGAATGCTTATCAAAGTTTTTGCCGAGGCATTTAAGAATAAAACATCACGCAATAAACCAGCATTGATTCTTAAGACTAGCGGTGCTACATTTAGCATTATGGATAGGGATGCCATAATGGCTCGTATTAGTTCAATATTGGCGCCATACGGCAATAAAGCTCCAAATGTATATCTATTGCATGGAGACATGACTGAAGAGGAAATCAATTCGTTATATAACCATCCTAAGGTCAAAGCAATGGTATCACTTACTAAAGGAGAAGGATATGGTCGACCATTAGCAGAATTTGGTACTAGTGAAAAACCTATCATTGCTAGTGGATGGTCAGGTCATGTAGATTTCCTTAAGCCAGATTGCAGTATATTGCTTCCAGGTAAATTAACTGATGTACATGCTTCTGCCACGGATAATCATATACTTGCACAAGGAAAGTGGTTTACGGTTGATTATGCAGTGGCAGCAAAAGCAATGCATGATGTAATGGAAAATTACGATCGATATAAAATAGGAGCTAAAAAGCAGGCTGAACATATCAATACCAATTTCACATTGGAAAAGATGGAAGAAAAGCTTGTTGAAATGATTGATTCGGCTGCTGCGAGTATACCACAACCGGTAGCACTTAAATTGCCTAAGCTTAAGAAAGTCGGTGAGGCCGAAGCACCAAAAATTAAATTACCAAAACTACAAAAGATTTGAAAACATGGAAATGAAATTAGATTACGATGAGGTATCTCCGGTAACCGGAAACAAATGTGTAATAGTAGAAGCAGATCCACATAATGGAGAAAATTCACGACTATGTATGGAATCAGGATATACTACTAAAGATTCATGGAAAACTGGTTCAGAAGTCATAGAGAAGTATGAAGAGCATATAACTCAATTAATGCGAGATCTTAAACATGAAGATGATGATTTGGGATTAACATGGTATCCATCTACAATGGTTACTGGCACTACAATGCTATATCCTAAAGGAGAAACAAATGAAGATTGGGTATGGGAAGTAGTAAAGGTAGTACCTATCATAGGAGATGATCGATTGAATTATCCAGTACCAGGTACGGAAGATCAATACTATACTAGTCGAGTTGACTTGGATAATGCCAAACAATATGCTCAAGCTGAATTTGTAAAAGCATTGGATGACTTTTATGCAAATGTAATAGAGGCCATTGCAAAAGCAGAAGAGGAGGTTGTTAATGGATGAGGCAGTAAAAAAACTAGTTGAGAAATATCCTAATGATGATGAACTAGGATATTGGCTCCGCGTACAATATTACCGGGAGCGAGAGAAAGAAAAGGAAACTATATCCCCAAACCAATTGAAAATGGATTTCAGTCATGAAAAGGAAAATGAATGAAAATAACGAATGGTTGCTATGGGCAGTTAGCTTAGCCACTATCATGTCATTGATGTTACTTAATTTTATGCAATGAAGAATACTATAGAATTATTAGGCTATTATGGTTCAGACTTAACTCATGCGCAGTCTGCCTGGACATCTACATCTCGCGATTTGACAGAAGATAAACTAGCAAGAGTAGATAAACTACTCGATATGTTAGCCTCGGAAGGCCATCATACACCGTTTGAAAAGTCATCCTTGCATTTCCTGGTAACAGTAGATCAGGCAACTCATATACACCTCTTAAAACACCGTATAGGGGTGTCTATTAATGGAGAATCTGCTCGATATAAAGAATTGAAAGAAGATAAGTCATATATACCACCGGATTGGCTAAATCAATTGAATTCTGATAAATGGGCAGGCTTATTGGAAGAATATTCTGCTCGAGCAAACGAAGCATATCATGAATGCCTAGAAGAACTAACTCCGGTATTAGGAAGAAAACGAGCTAAAGAATCGGCGCGGTTTTTCAAAATGATGAATAGTCAACTCACAATGGATGTAATGTTCAATTGGAGATCATTTTATCATTTTCAGAAACTACGTAATGATGAACACGCGCAATTGGAGGTACGGGAATTGGCACGAGAGATGTTGGAGTTGGTGAAGAATATCGAAGGTAATCCATTTGAAAAAACAATAAAGGCTTTTGGATTATTGAATTAAATTCCATATATTGATAAGATATGAGAATAAGTTACGCTATACCAGTTTGCAACGAAATCAAGGAAATAAAACGTTTACTTGAATTTCTAATCAAAGCTAAACGTCGACAAGATGAAATTGTTATCCTTGTCGATGAACAGAATGGTACTGAAGAGGTAAAAGATTATGTTGAAGATTTCGCTCATCAGTATTTAGATTTCGATTTTGTTAATGTTTATTATCATCCTCTGAACCGAGATTTTGCAGCACATAAGAATTTCTTAAACGGCTGCTGTAAAGGAGATTACATCTTTCAAATTGATGCAGATGAACTTCCAGATGAATCATTATTGGAATACTTGCCAGAAATACTTGAACTAAATGCAATTGATGCTATATGGATACCAAGAATCAATATTGTTAACGGAATTACTCCTAACCATATTGCAAAATGGGGATGGAATTGCAACGAGAATGGCTGGATTAATTGGCCTAATGATGCTCAGCTTCGTGTGTATGCTAATAAACCTGAAATTAAATGGGAAAGGAAAGTACACGAACGATTAACGGGATATAAAACCATAAGTAAATTTCCTGATCAAAAGGAATTTGCATTATGGCATGTTAAAGATATAGCGCGCCAAGAACGGCAGAATGAGTTTTATGAGACGATATGAAAGAAAATAATATAAAAAAAATAGCATATCTAGTATTAGGCACTGAGAGTTCAGCTACTAGATTTGTAACTAAATGCCTGATTCAGGCCGGTTGCTTTGGTGATTCTGATCACCATCAGCGATTAGACTTCGAAGATCCAGTAACAGATACTATAGTTTGGAGACGGAGTTATCCACATAAATGGGATGATCCGGATAATTTTCCATATAATATTAAAAATACTATTGGCTGGCCAGATACAGATGCAATGTTAAATAGATTAACATCATTAGGATATAATGTTAAAGTAATAGTTACTACGCGTGATTGGCATGCAATTAACGGATCAGCGACTCGTATTAAATACAGACCTCATACACAAACTACTGAGAGATGTATTAATAATACTAAAGAATCATATAAACGTATATTCAACTTCATATGTAAGCATGATTTAGATTATGTAATGTTTAGTTATGAAGCAGCTATCTTACATGGAGATATGTATATTAATAAAATCATGGGGTTTCTTGGGCTTGACGAAGTATCCGGATTTAATATGAATAACCAAAATTCAAAATATTATGAGTAAAAAAGTAAGCGATTATGTAAGTATAGTGTCGACGTGTTGTGCTCGACTATTTAATGATAAACATCAAGGACTATGGAATGATATACAAAAGTACTATCCAGATGTTAATTATTATTTTTATCATGAAAATTCATATGAAAATAAGACCTCAGGCCAAAGTATCGATTTTGATAGTTTAGATATTCCATCATCATATCATATTTATGATTTATTTAAAGAATTTGGTGATCTAGAAGACTTCCTAGCCACTTCTAAATTTAATACATGTGGTTCATATGATAAAGCTGATATGAATCAAGGATATTGGAAAGCAAACTCGTTATATTGGTTTAGAAAAGCTCCTTCGATATATCATGCGGCTAAGCAATGCAAAACACCATTACTTATTTTCTTAGACGCGGATCAAAATATCACGCCTGTAGGATCTAATACATCGGAAGATGAATATACAATTGATGATCTATATATAGAGTGGGCTAGTAAACATGATGTATTATCTAGACACCGACCTGGGCTATGGACTGAAACAGGACATATTGTTTTTAATTTAGATGCAGGTGGAAAGGAATTTATAGAAAGATTTTATGATTTCTATAAAAGCGGTAAGGTATTTGAATTATATAGATGGGACGATTGTTGGGTATTTGACACACTTACCAAAGAAATGAGAATTAATAACGGACCATTATCAAAAAAAACAGGCGCGCCTGAGGATTTTGAAGGCATCGTAGATCATCATAAAGGTAAATGGCAACATATTAGAGTAAGGAAATAACTATATGAAACGAGCATTGATTACAGGTATAAATGGCATGGACGGTAGTCATTTAGCTGATTTATTACTTAGTAAAGGATATGAAGTATTTGGGGTAGAACGAAGGTCATCATCAAAAAATAGAACAAATACCGCGCATCTTGAAGATAAAATTACATTCCTAGTAGGAGATCTGACAGATCAAAATAGTTTATATCGTTGTTTAGCAGCTGCTAAGCCTCATGAGGTATATAATTTAGCAGCACAATCATTTGTCGGTGAAAGTTGGAATACGCCTGAATATACATCTGATGTAACAGGATTAGGAGTATTACGAATGCTTGAAGCTATTAGAGAATATGATAAATCAATTAAGTTTTATCAGGCTAGTAGCTCGGAAATGTTTGGCAGAATGGTTGAAAACCCAGCTAAAGAATCTACTGCATTTTATCCAAGATCACCATATGGTGTAGCTAAATTATACGGTCATTGGATAACTAAAAACTATAGAGAATCATATAATATGTTTGCTTGCTCGGGAATTTTATTTAACCACGAATCTGAAAGAAGAGGAATAGAATTTGTAACTCGGAAAATATCTGATGGTGTTGCTAAAATTAAGCTAGGATTAGCTGGCCATATTTCCTTAGGAAATTTAGACGCTAAGCGAGATTGGGGGTATGCACCTGATTATGTAGAGGCGATGTGGCTAATGTTACAACAAGATATACCGGATGATTATGTTATAGCTACAAATGAAACATATTCAATTAGAGATTTTTTAGATGTAGCATTTAACCATATCGGCATTACAACTTGGACTCCATATATTAAACAAGATCCAAAATTCTTGCGTCCTGCTGAGGTCGATGTATTACGTGGAGATTACAGTAAAGCTAAAAAATCTTTAGGATGGGAACCAAAAACTAATTTTACTGAATTAGTAAAAATTATGGTTAATAATGATATAAATAAACTTATGCAATGAAAATTAAATTTTTAGATCTAGGCGATCAGCCTATTGCAAATAGATTTTTAACTACTGATAATGTTACAGATGAATTTTTTTATAATTTATCCGTAGGATTTGATAATGATACTAAATTAGTTACTCATATGGAATATGTAGATCCTCCATTAATGTTTAATGAAAATTACGTATACCGGGGTTCTATGTCAACTACAATGCAAAATCATTTCAAGCAATTTAGTTCTCGGTTTTCTCCGGATTTAAAAATATTAGAAATAGGAAGCAATGATGGCGTTTTTATTAAGAATTGGAATAAGTCGACAGCAATTGCCGTAGAACCATGTAAGAATTTCGCAGAAGAAACTACAGCCTTAGGATATACTACTTATAATGAATTCTGGACTATAGAATTAGCGGAGGACATTAAGGAGAAGCATGGTCAACAGAATATTATTTTCGCGGCTAATTGTATATGTCATATACCAGATCTGGATAATACCTTTAAGGCAGTATCTAATTTATTAACACATGATGGCGTATTTATTTTCGAAGATCCATCATTAGCTGAAATGATTAATAATGGTTCTTATGATCAGATTTATGATGAGCACCCGCATATATTTTCTGTAATTGCATTAGATAATATATTGCAGAGAAACGGGTTGGAAATAGTACGTGTAGAAAATTTATCGGTACATGGAGGCTCGAATAGAATATATGCTAAAAAGATAGGGACATCCGAAATAGATGAATCTGTAGAACAGAATAAAGCATACGAGAAAATATTAGGGGTAGATAATATAGAAACTTTTATACGGTTTGCGCAAAAAGTAAAGCAATCACGCGATGATTTAATTAGGATACTATTTAAATGTAAAGAAGAAGGTAAAAAAGTTATATCATATGGCGCGACATCAAAGTCGACCACAGTATTCAATTATTGTGGTATAGACCAATCATTAATAGAATATGTATCAGATACAACACCCGAAAAACAAAATAAATTAACGCCTGGTTCACATATACCTGTTATGTTTAAAGATAAAATTGAAGACGATGTTGATTATGTATATTTGGGTGCTTGGAATTTCCTAAATGAGATTAAAGAAAAAGAATCTGACTTCGTTAAACGTGGCGGCAAGTTTATAACACACGTACCAATAGTAAAATTTGATTAATATGGATATGAATGATTTAGGAACATTGATTGTTCAATATAATGAAGATGATAGAGCTCAACGATGTTTAGATATATTTAGTGAGTTACCTGGCCAGGTGAACTTATCATATGTAAATAGTACAGAACATATTGTAGCGTGGCATAAACACGAGAAACAAACTGATTATTGGTTTTGTGTTAAAGGTTCGTTTAAAGTTGGTATAGCTTATGAAGAATATGCTATTTCATTTGATGGTGACATGATTGATGCTACCGGTAATGTAGTACGAAAGGGTGATGCAGAAAAACAATGGGTAGTGGAATGGTACTACTTATCAGATAAAAATCAAGAAGTTTTAAAAATACCACCTGGTGCATACCACGGGTATAAAGCATTAGAACCAAATTCTATATTAATGTATGGGTTGACACACAAATATGACCCTAATGATGAATTTAAAGTAAAACCTGGTCATTTTAATGAAAATTGGAAAACAGAGGATAAATGAAAAAAACTAGTCTGAATGATGTAATGTGTTTCAAAATGAAACAATTAATCGAAGATAACGGGATTCTTATGCCGGTTGAATTAAATAAAGAAATTCCATTTAATGTAAAAAGAACATTTTTTGTTACAGACGTACCTGACCATAATCCCAGAGGAATGCATTCACATTTCAAAACAAAACAACTAATTATATGTTTAAAGGGTGAAATTGAAGTAAAATTACACGATGGTACCCTTGAAAAACAATATGTTATGAAACAAGGTGATGCAATATATATTCCGAATATGATATGGGATGAACAGATATATAAAACAAAAGATACAATATTAATTTCTTTATGTAATACTCACTATAATATGGAGGATTACATTCACGATTTCGATATTTTTTTAAATTTAAAAAATGGATAATATATTAATTACAGGTGTATGTGGCCATATTGGTTCACATTTATATAAAATGATAGGTAATTACATTGATTGTAATGTAATTGGTGTTGATAATATGATGACACAACGTTATTGTTCATTATTTGATAATTCTACTATAAATTTCAAATTTATTGAAGATGATTTTATGAATATTGACATTCCCGAAAATAGTATCGTTATACATTTGGCCGCAATAACAAATGCGGCAGGCACAATGTTAAACACTACTGAATTGGAAAATGTAAATATTGAAAAAACAAAACAATTTATTGACAAGTGTATAGACTCCAACGTTAAAAAATTTATATTCCCATCATCTACTAGTATATACGGTGTGGCAGCTGATATTGTAGACGAGGATAATGTGTTATTTGAAAATCCACAAAGTCCTTATGCCGAATCAAAACTAATAATTGAAAGGTACTTAGAATCGAAATCCGAACATTTGGACTATTTGATTTTTAGGTTTGGTACAATATATGGCTTTACTAAAGGTACACGGTTTCATACAGCAATTAATAAATTCTGTTGGCAAGCTTCTATTAATCAACCTATAACAGTATGGGAACAAAATTACGAACAAGTTAGACCTTATTTATGGATTTCTGATGCATGTCATTCTATTGTACACGCTATAACAAATAATATAACTAGTAGAACGAAATACAACATTTTAAGTGGAAACCATAAATTAAGTGAAATTGTGAATATAATCAAACAAAAAGTTCCTAATTTATCAATTAAGATGGTGGATACACCTTTATTAAACCAATACACATATAATGTCAGTGATAAAAAAATAAAAGAAACTGGTTTTGTACCAAATGGTGCATTAGAGATTAGTATATCACATACATTACACAATCTAAAAAATTTATATAATGTATAACTTGGTTTTATATGGTGGAACTGGTCAAGCTAAAGTAATACACAGTATATTACCGAATGATGTCAAAGTAATTGCTATAATAGATGATACTCCAAATTTACCTAGTCCGATACAAGACGTTCCTATTTTTTGTGGACTTGATAATTTTATAAATTTTTACAAAACACTACAAGAAAAGTGTTATTTTTTGGTAACTATAGGTAATCCTTACGGTAAAGCAAGACAAGAAATATCAAATGCATTAATTGAACTAGGTTTAGTGTCATATAGTTGTATATCAGAAAAAAGTGTTGTATATTCAACCAATATAGGAAATGGAATTCAAATACATCCGGGTTCTATTATTATGACGAATGTTACTATTGGTGATTACTGTATATTAAATACACTTTCTTTAGTAGAACACGATTGTATTTTAGAAAACGGTGTAGAAATAGGTCCAAGTGCAACTGTAGCTGGTGAAGTTTATATTGAAGAAAATACTTGGATTGGTGCAGGAGCAGTTATATTGGATAAATTGCATATTGGAAAAAATGTTATTGTAGGTGCAGGAGCAGTTGTTACTAAAGACATTCCCGACTCAGTTGTTGTAGTTGGAAACCCTGCTAAAATTTTAAAAGAAAATAAATAAAGATGAATAAAATTTATATGGCTGGAGCATCTGTTGGTGAGTTAGAAATTAAGTACGTAACAGACGCTTTGAAAAATGGTTGGTATGAGGATAAATACTATTATGTTGAAAAACTTGAGGCCTTGTTTGCAAAATATCATACCAGAAAATATGCATTAATGACTCCTAATTGTACAACAGCAATACATTTATTATTGGCTGGATTAGGTATTGGCCCAGGTGACGAAGTGATAGTACCGGAATGTACGTGGATAGCCACATCAGTTTCGACTGTACATTTAGGTGCTAAGTTAGTATTATGTGATATTGAAAAGGATAGCTGGTGTATAGACCCAAACTCTATTCGTAAATCAATTACACCAAACACAAAGGCTATAATAGCAGTTGATTTGTTTGGTAATATGGCAAATTGGGAAGAACTATATAAAATATCAGAAGAATATAATATACCATTAATTGAAGATGCGGCAGAAGCATTGGGGTCTACGTTGAATGGAAAAAGGGCTGGAAGTTTTGGTATAGGTTCTGTTTTTAGTTTTCACAATACAAAAACTATGACAACTGGCGAAGGTGGCATGTTATTGATAGATGACGATATTTTATTTGAAAAATGTGTTAAATTACGTGACCTAGGTAGAGGACCTGATACTAAACCTTATTTCAATGAAATTATAGGTTTTAAATTTATGCCATTTAATATACAAGCAGCTTTAGGATTAGCTCAATTTGAACGATTGGATGAATTGGTTGCTATTAAAAGAAAACATTTTGAATATTATAAAACTCAATTAAAGGATTATGATGTTACATTTAATTTTGAACCAACTGGTGTTTACAATAGTGCTTGGATAACTTCAATGGTGTTAGGTGAATCATATAAAATGAATAAACATATATTTATTAAAAAGTTAGAAGAATTGGGAGTACCAATCAGACCATTCTTTTATCCATTATCCAATATCCCAGCATATAATAACCAATTTAAAGAAAATTATTTAAAAAACAAAAATAGTTACAACATTTCAAATCGGGGAGTAAATTTACCCGGAGCAGCAAATTTAACGATTGATAATTTAGAATTTATTTGTAATAATATAAAAAAGGTTTTAGACAATGTATAATTTATTTCATATACCAAACCACACAATTGATACGTCAAAATATACACATTATTTACACGGTAAAAATGTTGCTGATTTTGAACAAAGGTTTGCTGATTATGTAGGAGCAAAATATGCCGTGGGTGTAAATAGTGCTACTACTGCTATATTTCTGATATTTAAAAAATATCAAAATTTAGTTGTTGATGTACCATCGATGATACCACCCGTAGTATTAAATGCAATATTGACATCTGATAATAAAGTAAACTTTGTGGATAACACTCAATGGATAGGTGGCGCATATCTATTACATGATTTTGGAGATTATAAATTATATGATTCAGCCCAGCAAGTAGATAAAAATCAATTTAAAAATATGGCTTCTGATAATGACTTGATGTTTTTTAGTTTTTATCCAACAAAACCAGTTGGTAGTTCCGATGGTGGTATTATTGTTAGTAACGATAAAGATAAAATTGAGTGGTTACGAACTTTGGCTTATAATGGTATGTCAATGGAACAAAATAATTGGGAAAGACAGATTATTGTTCCGGGATATAAAATGTATTTAAGTAGTATTCAAGCTGACCTAGCTAACCGAAATCTAGATTTGCTGGAAGAAAAACAAAACAGACTTGGTGACATAAGAAGGATGTATAACGATGCATTTAATCTTAATAATACTAGTAATCACTTGTATAGGATATTGGTAAATAATAGGGACACTTTTATACAAAATATGAAACAACATAATATCATATGTGGAATACATTACCAAACTATGCACAATAATAATGTATATACGAATGGTAAATTTTTTAATTGCCCACTATCAGATGATATAACACTGAAAACAGTAAGTATTCCATTTAATGAAACATTGACAAATGAAGATGTGGAATATATAATTAAATGTGTAAATAAATTTGGTTTTATTAAATAAAATATGTATATTGTGTTATGGGTTATAGAAAAATAGAAAACAATTTACGTAGACATCAATGGAGTGGATATCCTCAAGATTTCCTAGAGTTCATTTATAATGAGGTTATACATAACAAGCCTAAGAGAATTTTAGAATTCGGTACAGGATTTGGATTTGTGACAACTGCATTGGGATTAGGCGTACTTGATAATGGGGTAGGTACTATAGATAGTTATGATTCATATTCACCTAATCGTATTTGGAAGATACCAAATAATGTATCATTGGTATATAATCACCTCAACAACTATGGACTAACGGACATTGTAAATTTACATGAAATTGATGATATATTTAGTTGGTTTGATACACCTAAAGAATTTGATATGGCATTCATTGATATTGACAATGATGGGGATAAACTGAATAAAGTGTTCAATTCGGATTTTTTTAAGAATCAGATAAATAATGGTGCAAACGTATATTTTTGTGGTGGTTCATCAGAACGAGATAAAATAAATATACAACGGGGGGAAACTCCTATTACCAATGTTGATTGTAATATTGAATGTGTATTTGGTAAAACACAAAAAAATTGTATTTCAAAGGTTATTGGATATGAATAAGAAACTTGCAGTTATCATACTAGGCTGGCATTATCCGGAGTATTTTTACAAACAATTAGTTGAGCAAAAAATACCTGAAGGTTGGGTAATTGATTTTTTTTGTGTATCTCATAGAGACCCATCTGATGCAAAAGATGAGAAGGTAATTGATAACAATACTAACAATATATTTGATAAATTGGATTCTCATTTTTATAAAAAAATAACAACTAAAGTCGCATTAGAATCATTAGGATGGAATTACCTAGTTAAACCTAATGTATATGGTGATTGGTCACAATTTAATCAATGGACAGAAGATTATGATTATAAAGAATACGATGTGTTTTTAATTTCCGGTGATGATAATTTATTTATAACGGATACATTATTTACAGACATACTAAATTCTGATATGGATACTATAATTGATAACGGAAAAGTAGGAAAAACACATACGTCTAAAATAGTTCCGTATAATTATGATGATTGGTGGGTAATATCTAATTCTGTACATCATGGACGAGGAGTACTTCGAGGTTCTATGGAATTTTTTAAACGAGAAATGTTTGATGTGTTAGGAGGAACATTTGATTTAAACACAACAGATGTACGTATCGATTCTACATCGTCTCCTAGTAAGTATAGTTCATTAGATCAGATAGGATGGAATAAACAAGTGTATCCTTTTATGATTACATTAGAAAAACTTAACTTATATGATAAAGTTAGATTCTTATCACCGAATTATAGAGTAAGTAATTATTGTATAGAAGGTGAACGGGGTATGTTTAAAAACAATAATTGTTTACCGTATAAGAATTTTTATTACAACGGAGTATTGGAATTATTACAAACAAAAAAATTAGATAAATTTATATGAAAAAAAATATTTTATTTTTTACCGCATTAAAAGCAAACGATCCTAATATGCACTCATATCAAGAATGGTCTCTAAAAACATGGAAATGGTATGCACAAAAGCATGATATGGAGCTGTTTATATTAAATGAGCCATTGTATGATACAGAATGGATGAGGCCGACCTGGCAGCGCTGGTATGTATATGATTTACTTGAAGCAAATGGGATTGAATATAATCAAGTAGCTTTAATAGATATTGATACTATGGTAAGATGGGATTGTCCTGATATATTTGAATTAGCTGGCGATTCGTATGCCGGAGTAATCGATGATTTTAGTCTAGAATGGACAAATAATAGTATATGGGGATACCAAAAGTTCTTTCCAGAAGTTGTTTTAGAATGGACAAACTATATTAATAATGGGATGTTAGTATTGCCTACTAATGGTAAGGAATTCTGTGATAAAGTAAAAAAATTCTATATGGATAATGTCGACGAATTACGACAAATGCAACACCATACTCTAAAAAAGGGAACAGACCAAACACCAATAAACTTTTTAGCTAGAGAATTTTTTGGCGATTCTATAAATTATCTCCCAAAGAAGTTTAATATGACGCATTTACATGCGACTCATGCACTAATAGATAACATTTATATTAAATGTGGATACATATGGCATTTCAATGGATTACCTAGAGAACACCGAAATGGATTAATGATGCAAACATGGGATTTAATTAAACAAAATTATATTTAAAATTATGGATTTAAAAGAATATCAAAAATTAGGTGAAAAAATTCACAATAGTGGGATTTTTGTGGGATGTAATATAAAAGAATTTGCACGAATATCCCAACTCCCCCTCGAAATAGCAAAACAAAATGACCTTACCCCTGAAAGTAAAGTTTTGGACTTAGGATGTGGCTGTTGTAGAACTGGGTATTGGTTCATGGAATTCCTAAATCCTGGAAATTACTATGGTATTGAACCTAATAAAGAAATGTTAAATGCTGGGAAAGAATTTCTTTTCCCTAACTTAATAGATAAAAAATCCCCTACATTTGATAATAATGACCAATTTGACTTAAATATATTTAATACTCAATTTGATATGATAATAGCATTTTCAATTTGGTCACATGCTTCCAAACAACAAATTGAAAAAGTATTAAAACAGTTATCTGAAATGAGTAATAAATGTTCTTTTATAGGAACAGTTGTAATTACTAAGGACCCCAAACAAGAATATAATGGAGAAGAATGGGTTGGGAAAAGTCATAAAAGTAAAGATAGAGGTATAGTAAAATACACCCCCCAATATCTGCAATCTATTTGTGATAAATTTAATTGCACCTTAGAATATTTAAACCACCCCCAAACAGATCACCAAACCTGGATAAAAATTACAAATAATGAATAATAAACTATTAGAGCAAATACCTGATAAACAACTAGAGTGGAAAGATACTACAAGTCGTTTGTGGAAGAAAGATATGTATGAGTTTTTTAAGGATAAAGATGTAAAAAAATGTCTTGAAATAGGAACAAATCATGGCTGGACTGCTTTGTGGTGTTCTGAAATGTTTGATGAAGTTTATACAATTGAATATGATCCTGGGAGATTTCAATCTGCACAAAAACATTGTGCAGGGAGAGACAATATTAATTTCATAAATGGTGATGCTTATAATGATGCTACTTACCTTAATATCCCAATTGATATAGATGTTGTAGTAATTGATTGTATTCATACATTTGAGGCAGTTATTATGGATATTAATAGAGCACTTAAATATTATAAAGAAGGTAAAAAAGTTTACCTAGTATTTGATGATTATGGTCACCCCCAATCTACCGGAGTATACCAGGCAATTCATCAAGCAATAGACCAAGGATTAACAATAGAAGAATATATAGGCCAACCAGCTGGATATGTTGTTCAAAGACCAAATAATACTCAATTTCAATTAATTCATCAAGAAGGTATAATTTTAAGTTATGGAATCTAAAACTAAATTTGCAATAGGATGCCTAGTCCAATGGTATGAAGTAGATATCATTGGAGAATACGTAGAAACACTTAAAGAAGCTATTGAACACTATGATGGTGAAGTGTTTGTTGATTTCTGTATAACAGATTCCGAGACATTAGAGAAGTGTGTATCCAAAGAAAAATTAGATGAACTTGTAATGGAAGTTGCTCGTAAAACTAATATAGGAGTTGGATATAAAGTTACACGATTTACTGAAGGTGGATTGACAACAATAGCGGATTACAGACGTGAATTCAACGACAAATATTGTGAGTTAGTCGACGTTTTGGTTTGGGGTGAAAGTGATATGTTAGTACCAAAGCAAGCATTTGTAATACTAGATCAGATTCATCAAATGTCCTTGCAACGAAATGCTCCTAAATATCTAGCTACATTTGGTATTTGCAAGATGTGGGATGATACATGGAAGTCTCTAGAACATCCCGATTTTACAGATAAACCATTCATTGAAAATGATTATGATAATTGGTGGTCATTGAAATATACAATGACGGCAGAGGAAATGAATGATATCAATGACCGTACGGATGAAGTGGACCTAAGGGTATTGCCACAACACAAATTCAACGGTTGCGGATTGGTAATATCATCAGAAGTAATCAAATCAGGAGTTAATATACCTAAGTCAGTTTTCTTTGTACATGAAGATACGGCTTTCATGCTAATGACAAATAAAGTATTAGGTAGTATACCACAATACGTAATAAAGAATATACTACTAGTTCATAACCGTAACCATCCCGAGAAGCGTAATTATATCGAAGGCGAATCTGGCGATACTATGAATCAAAAAAGACGTAGCAATGATTGGTATGTAAAAGCAAATAAATATTCAGAAGAAAATTGTTATAACATATTCAATCCTAACTATAAATCAAAAGGTTGGCAAGACGTATGGAAATAGCATTTTTTACAGAAGCCGGATATTCTGGCGGAGTTTCACGGGATTATTCTAATATGAGAACAGATTTAGCTTGGGTATGTGCACTCGAGGCGGACCATTATCCTTTTGCTGAAGTTTCACGTATAGTAACTGAATATGATTTAGGTATCATAATCATTCCAAAAAAATTAACTAGTATCGATTTTAGCACTATACGTGCAAATTGCAAGAAAGTAGCTATAATGCAGGAAGGCCCCAATTGGTATTGGCAAGATTACACAATGGAAGAGCAGATATGGTATTACAATACATTGCAAGAAGCTGATTTCTTATTATGCCATAACAAATCTGATTGCAAGTATTTTAAAGGTCTAACCGGTAAGGATACATATGTAATGCCTAGTTTAATGATTGAAGATAGTATCAAAGATATAACTACCCATCGATATTTAAATCTCAAGGAAGTTATGATTGGTGGTAATATGACTAGCTGGTATAGTGGTTTTGATTCAATGATAGTTGCACAGGAATTTGGATGTGAAATCAAAGCTCCTAGTATGGGTAGAAAGATACCACGTGAAGATGAATTGGAAATTACTCATTTACCGTATATGAATTGGACGCAATGGATAGATGCATTGAGTATGGTAGAATATGGAGTGCATTTGATGAGGACTCATGCAGCTGGAACATTTGCTTTGAATTGCGCTTATTTAGGAATTCCTTGCATTGGATATAAAGGATTGGATACTCAAGAAACGTGCCATCCGGATTGTACCGTAGAGTTAGGAGATTTAGAAACGGCTAGAAAAATAGCAAGACAGCTTAGGAATGATCAAGAATTTTATTTATATTGTAGCAATACAGCAAAATCAATGTATGCAGAGCATTATGCAGAAGATAAGTTTATACAACATTTTAACAAAATAATGGAGAACATATGAAAATACTAGTTACTGGAGGGGCTGGATTTGTAGGCACCAATCTAATCAAAACACTTAAAGAAAAGAAACCTGAGGCTCAAATACGAGTAATTGATAACTATTCAACAGGATATGGTAGCAATCAGCAACTAGGTGTTGAATATATCAAAGCAGATATAGAATCACTATCAGCAACAGCGATTATGGAAAGCTATGAGCCAGATGTGATATTCCATCTAGCTGCACTTGCAAGAATACAACCTTCTTTTACCAATCCCAATCCTACATTTGATTCCAATATGGTAGGTACTCAAAAAGTATTGGAATATGCACGTAAAAAGAAGACACCTGTTATCTATGCCGGTTCTAGTTCAACACATGGAGGAGTATACAAGAATCCATATACATTCTCTAAATGGGTAGGAGAAGAGCTATGCCAAATGTATTCGCATGTATATGATGTGCCTACCATTATAACACGTTTTTACAATGTATACGGCGATCATATGATTCCTGGGGATTCTGCTTATGCAACAGTAGTACAGATATTTGATGAACAGTATGCGGCTGGTAAACCTTTAACAGTAACAGGTGATGGAGAACAGAGAAGAGATTTCACTCATGTATTGGATATTTGTGATGCTCTGGTAGCCTGTATCGATCATCCAGATCTTAAAGGAGAGTTTTTCGAGTTAGGCCGTGGTAAGAATTATTCTATCAATGAAGTAGCAGAAATGTATGGTACTGAGTATGTACATATTCCTAAACGACCAGGAGAAGCAAAAACAACTTTAGCTGATTTCAGTAAAGCCACAGAAGTGTTAGGATATAATCCTACTAGGAATCTTGAAGATTATGTAAAAAATATTACAAAAAATGAAAATATCACTAATACAGCCCTCACGCAATAATCTTAAATACCTTAAATGGTCTTATGAAGCAATTCGAAAGAATCAAGGAGATCATACGGTACAGATCTGTGTTGCAGATGACGCGTCGACAGATGGTACATGGGAATGGTGCCAGGAAACAATGCAGCAGGATAAGCATTTTCAAGCTATACAAAATACAACTGGTAAGCGTTTAGGCCATACTATATTATATGATAGATTGGTTAATGAAGTAGCTAAGCATGATCTGTGTATGATTTATCACGCTGATATGTATCTTTGTCCAGGCGCGTTAGATGCTATTGAGAAACATATGTATGAATTAACATCATTTGCTCATGATAATTCTATTACAGAACTAATGCCAGTAGACAAAACAATAGTATCTCTTACTAGAATTGAACCGCCATTGCATCCACCCGGACCTGAGAAAGTATTAAGAGATTTTGGTGTTGAGCCTGAGGAGTTTAATGAGGAAGGATTATTAAATGAAGTACAGGAATTAAAGGTATTACATGAAAATGATCCTGGTACTACCGAAGGTATATTTGCTCCATGGGCATTTTGGAAATCCGATTTCCAAGAAATAGGAGGACATGATAAGCTATTTGCCCCGCAATCAAAAGAAGACTCGGACATCTTTAATCGATTCCAATTAAACGGTGTTAAGTTCATTCAAACTTGGGAAGGATTTGTTTATCATATGACTTGCCGCGGTTCTCGTAGGAATACAGTAGATAAAGCAAAAAATATATATGAAGATTCTCCAGAATGGTTAGCACAGAATCAACGGTCGACAAGAAACTTCATTCGTAAGTGGGGTCATTTTGTCAATCATGACCAATACATGAAACCAATCATACCACCTAAATATGATATAGGTATTAAGCTGAAAAACGGTAATCTACAGTTGCTAGAATTGTTAGAGCCATGGTGTAATACTATTTATACAGAAGAAACTTTTCCTATAGGTAGAGCTTGGGATTACGTGGAAATGGAGCAGCAGAATACTTTATTTGACCTGTCAGAAAGAATAGTACCTTATGACAATGAAATGAATAATGGCATAGTAGTTGAAATAGATGGAAACACATTCACACAATCGGATTTCAATATCATTCAGCACTTGACAGAAATAATTGCAGATTCCGGTACGATTGGTGAATTTGAATTAGGGAATCTCAAGATTTACATATTTAATATTGAGAGTTACGAAATGAACTTGATAAAGTGCAATAAATGATTTATTATATCATGTTACCAGAGGATACCAATGAAGATTGTCTTAACGACACTAACATATTGGGTGAAGATAATGGTTTCGGAGTTTTTTGGTCCGGATCGGGACTTAAGGCTTTAATGAATATCACTGAACAATGTCCAGAGATGCTTCCAGATATACGTATCAAAGACGCATCAGGTAAATCACTTACCATTGAGTCATTTCTTAACCGGATTGATAAATTACAAGTGAGAATACCAAAATGAAAATTCCATTACAAGATCTAGACGATTATCTCGACGAGAGGCCAGCGAAACAGAAAATGAAACGCAAAAAGCCTAGAAAGACAGACGAGGATCCGACTACATATAAAAAAGCATCGTAAAGAAAGATAACTCCATATTTATTCAAAAATAGGAGTTTTCATGTCGCTTATAAGTAATGTTCTACGAGAAAAGATAGAAGCTGCCGTTAAAGCCAAAGGGTATAAATGGTTTGAGAATGGTGATTACAATCTGAATATCGTAGGCGTACGCAATTCCGAGACAGGTAATGCTATTACAAATAAATTTGATGATTACATTACAGTATCATACAAAGTAGATGGCAAATGGCAATTTGAAATA
>Ga0208644_1001162_pt1 | contig 22578 bp, 39 predicted proteins | sample VirMetDEL_Nov_18_FD_184517 | JGI IMG/M metagenome (GOLD analysis project Ga0208644, IMG submission 184517) | Aqueous microbial communities from the Delaware River and Bay under freshwater to marine salinity gradient to study organic matter... | ecosystem: Environmental > Aquatic > Marine >...
GAGACTTTTTCAACAGCACTGCACCAACAGCAACAAACTTCACCTTGGGTGGCAGTTACTGGGTAAACGGCACTAGTAACATAGCCTACCTATTCGCAAGCCTAGATGGTGTGTCTAAGGTGGGGAGCTTTAGCCATACGAATGGTGGTGGTGATACCAATGTAGATTGCGGATTTAGCAGTGGTGCTAGATTTGTGCTTTTGAAACGTTACAGCAGCACTGGAGGATGGGTTGTATTAGACACAGAAAGAGGCATTATTGCTGGAAATGATCCGTGGTTAGCTTTAAATAGTTCAAGCGCACAATTTACAAGCGATGACGTAATAGACCCTTACAGCTTGGGCTTCACGGTTGTTTCAAGTTTTTTGGCAACAGGGGACTACATCTTCTACGCAATCGCATAATCAACTGACACAGGAGATCATCAATCATGTCAGAATACAGAAACAGAACAACAGGCGAAGTTAAATCGCAGGGGCAATGGCGGGCAGCCAACCCCAACATGTCTTTGCCTCGTGTATGGAATGACAGCGTACTTGACGCACTAGACCTAGACCCAGTGCTACGCAGCCCAGCGGCTACCACCACAGCATACCAAACGTCTGTGCGTGATGGTGTTGAGCAAGATGCTAACGGCAACTGGGTTGAGCGTTATGTCGCCCGTGACATGTTCCAAGACACCACAGAGGACGGCGTTACGACAACCAAGGCAGAGCATGAGGCGGCCTATCAGGCAGGGCTAGATGCTAAGACTGCCGAAGGTCATCGCACCACACGCAATAAGCTGTTGGCTGACAGCGATTGGACGCAGATGAATGACAGCCCATTGACCAATGAAGTTAAGACAGCATGGGCAACCTATCGCCAAGAGCTACGCGATCTTTCAGACCTAGATGCGTGGCCTAACTTAGATGATGCCGATTGGCCTGTAGTACCGTAAGAGGAAGAAGATGGACAAACGTACTGTTGCATCCGCGCATGAGCGCATAGACGGACTGGAAAAGGAGGTGGTCGAGATCAAGACCGAAATGAAAATCCAGTTCAAGGATTTGTTCAATCGCGTTAAGCGCATGGAAAGCATTATGATTGCTGCTACTGGTTCTATCATTGGCTTGCTAGTCGCGGTGCTTATGAAGATGGGCTAGACCAATGGATCCTGTTAGCTGCGTAGCATTAGCCACAGGCGCATACAAAACGCTAAAGGCCGCTATCTCTACAGGAAAAGACATCCAGGAAATGGGCAATACTATTGCGACCTGGGGGCAAGCCTTCTCCGATTTTAACAGATTAGAGGAGCGGCAGAAAAATCCGCCCTGGTGGCAAAAAACATTTAAAGGATCTGACGAAGAAGAAGCGATCCTGATATGGAACCAAAAGCGCAAGATGGAACAGATGCGCGAGGAGATCCGTAGCCACATCAGCTTTGTATATGGGCCAAGTGCCTGGGATGAGATCTTACGGATCGAGGCCGAACAACGTAGACGCCGCAAAGAAGAAGCCTATCGCAAGCAAGAGTTTATCGATGCATGTATAAACTGGGCAGTGGGCCTTGTCGCGTTTGCTGTTGGCGGGATTATCCTGGTGGTTGCTATATATATCGTCGGCAAAGCGCGGGGTCGCTGGTGATGATATACGTTTTAGTTTTCATACAATATATTCCATCAGCCGAGTTAAAGTATTACCAGATAGGGCCAACCCATGCGACCTATGAGGAATGCGAACAAGAGCGCAGAAAGGCAAGAGAGGGTTTGGTAGTTCACAACAGCCAAACGGTGGTCTGTCTTGAAGTTAGTGGAAATTAAGGATGGCGTGTGGGCAGTATACAAAAACGGAAAAGTTGTTATAATCACCACGCACAAACGCATAGCCGAAAGGTTGTACAATGAACAAGGATAACTACGATCTAAATCAGAACGGCACGATAGACCCTGATGAGCGTGAGATCATGCTCGAAGATCGTCGCCGTAAGATGGAGGATGAAGATCACAAGCGGGACGCGCAACTTAAAATGACCTGGTTCGCGTTATCTGGAATGCTTGGTTATCCTTTCCTTATTCTCATTGCATCATACCTGGGATTGTCCCAGGCTGCGGATCTCCTGGCAGACATCGCAGCTGTATATGTTGTCGCGGTGTCTGGCGTGACAGCTGCATACTTCGGCTTCTCTAGCATGGGAGCTAAGAAATGATTGGTCAGATATTATCGAGCGTGGGTGGCCTGGCTACCGCGTATCTCGAAAGCAAGACAGCGGTTAAGTTGACTGAGGCTGAGATTAAAAAGAAACAGCTAACAGGCGAGATTGATTGGGATCTTGAAGCAATACGCGCTACGCAAAATTCGTGGCGCGACGAGTGGATCACGCTACTGTTTTCTATACCCATGATCCTGGCATTCTGTGGTGATTGGGGTCGTAAGATAGTAGACGATGGCTTTGCTGCACTCGCCAACATGCCCGATTGGTATCAGGTTTCGTTGGGAGCCGTGGTAGCATCATCGCTAGGAATAAGGGCTGTATCTAAATTCTTTGGAGTGAAAAAATGAGCGACTTTAAACTAAGCAAGACGAGCCTGGGACGCCTGGAAGGTGTAGACGAGGAGCTGGTTGCAATCGTCAAGCGCGCAATAACAATTACGCCTATCGATTTTGGGATCCCCTGGATGGGTGGGCTGCGCACAATCGAGGATCAGCGTGAGCTGGTCAAAAAGAAAGTATCGCACACAATGAAATCCAAGCACATCGAGGGCAATGCTTTTGACGTTGTTGCGTATGTTGGTGCGCGTGCAAGTTGGGAGATTGCATTGTATGATGATCTTGCCGACACAATAATTAAATCTGCAAAAGAGATTGGAGTTGAACAGCTGAAGTGGGGCGGCGCCTGGCACATCGATAACATCCTGGAATGGAAGGGTACGGCGCTAGAAGCTTATGACGACATGGTGAAAGTACGCACTGACCAGGGCCGTAGAGTTTTCACAGACATGCCACATTTCCAAAAAGGAGTTTGATCGATGGCTAAGAAACCTGGATTGTACGCAAATATTCACGCTAAACGTAAACGGATCGCAGCTGGATCTGGCGAGAAGATGAGAAAGCCTGGTGAAGCTGGGGCGCCGAGCGCCAAGGACTTTGCCGACAGCGCAAAGACTGCGAAGAAACCTAAGCGCAAATCGATGATGGGTTAATCATGGCAAGGTCGGCAGCATGGCAGCGCAAAGAAGGTAAGAACCCAAGCGGTGGTCTAAATGAAAAGGGCCGCAAATCTTACGAGCGCGAGAACCCTGGATCTAACCTCAAAGCACCAGTGAAAAAGGGCAACAACCCACGCCGTGCATCTTTCCTGGCGCGCATGGGAAACATGAAGGGGCCAGAGCGTGATGAGAAGGGTAGACCGACCAGGTTACTTAAATCATTGCAAGCCTGGGGCGCTTCATCGAAAGCTGATGCAAAGAAAAAAGCGAAACGGATCTCAATGATGAACAAGAAGAAGACAGCCTGATGGGATACTTTCACGAAGATGTAGACAGTCCACATGCGCTGTTAGAGATTGCATCAGAGCGCATGCCAGAGGTTGTGCCTGTTAATATCTTTGGGTTTAGTCGAACTGTTGGCACAGCTTTTCAAACTATTTGGAATGATGGGGGGCAGTACGTTCACCCTAGTGCAGCCGTTCAAATGAGCTGCGTGTCAACTAGCGCATCCGACACAATGACAATCGTTATTTCTGGTCTTAATGCAGACTATGAAACGATTGCAGAGATTGTGCAGTTAAATGGAACAACGCCAGTTACAACCACAAACTCTTTCTATCGGATTAATAGCGCGACAATTTTATCTGGATCAAATGTTGGCGACATCACAGTTAGCGAAGGTGGCACGGTATACGCAAACATTGAAGCGACTTTGGGAACAACGCAAGCTTGCATCTACACTGTTCCAGCCAATCATTCTTTATACATCTTTCGCATATCCCTCACGTCTGGAACGGTAAACTCTAACAAGTATATCACTTATAGAAACCGAATAGATAGCAGCACTGGTCGCGTTCTGCGTGTGGCAGAGGCGACATTTCAGCTAAACATGCAGACGTTTGATCGCCAGATACCATTCCGTATTGCGCCGAAATCTGACTTTCAGTTTGAGGCAAAGTCATCTTCTGGTACAAATGAGCTGTCGATCTTTGTTGAAGCATTATTAATGAAGGACAAATATGCCTAAAGAAATGCATCGAGCCTTAGAGGCCAGGGCAAGAAAGATGGGTTTAACAGGTGAGCGTAAGGATGCTTACGTTTACGGAACAATGAGGAAAGCAGAAATGCCTGGTAAAAAAACAAAGCCTAAAAAAAAATCCATGATGGACAAAGGCTACGGAAAGTAATCACTCAGGCCGTAGCTTTGGCTTGAGCGATGCAGACAATGTGCCTGTATCCTTGCACAAAATATCAGCTGGTAACACGTTAGATATTTCCTCAGCTGCGCGCACCAGCTCGTAACATTTGTCTGCGCTGTTCACCAGGATATGGCTTTCCATTTGATAGCCGTTCAGCATGTAAATAATTGTAAAGATATAATAAGTTGCCATTGCCTCTGCCTCTCAGTTTGTTAGATTGTTTTGGTGGGTGGTGGCATTCCCAAGCCCAAGTTATAGTCCGACCATATATAACGCCACCCACACGATTATCTATTTGTCATCATTCGGTCTAGGCAGCTGCCACTTTTCAATCTGCGCCATAACAAAGTTTTCTGAATGCCCTAAAGCATAAGAGATCTCTTTAATTTGCAGTCCCATAATCATCAATCTGTTAATGCATTTTGCATCTCTTGATGCTCGATATGGAAACTTCTCCCTTGAAACATACACTTTTGTAGGCAGCTTGGGTTCTCGCAGCCTTTTAGGTTTAGGCTCTTTTGTTTTCTCCTTTATTTGCTGTTTGCGAAAACCCTCTTGCTCTCGTTTCATTTGCCACATTGTAGCGATTTCTTCCTCTGTCGGGCGCCGTCCATAAAGTTTTGTGAAACTCTCCGTCAGATTAACCATACCTATCCTCTTTGCCACGGCGCTGGTTGTTGTTGTGGTTGCTGCCAAGCCTGTTGAGGCTGTTGTTGTGGAGCTGGTTGTTGCTGCCACTGTTGCTGTTGAGGCGGCTGTTGATAGTTTTGTTGCGGTGGTTGCTGAGGCTGATCCTCTGGCTTGCGGTTTGGAAACAGGTTCCAGGATCCGATCTTAGGCCAGGATCCGCGCTCCTCGCCCTGCTTTGCCTGGATAGAAATGTTTACGGTCAGGCGGTGCTGCAACATAATATCGTGGATCTGTTGGATCGCAGCCTGGGCAGCTGGATCACCCTTCATTTCTTTTGGCTCGTTTATCCAGGCGGCAGCTGCCATATCAACAGCTTGCCCATTGTTCATAAATCCCTGGATCTGCAAATTGTTATTTCCTAGTTGTGGTCTCATAGAAACGCCTTTCTTTTGTTAGCTTCTAGTTCGATTTGTTTATATAGGTCAGGACAACTCAGGTTCAGACGATCGAGCTGATCGCTAAAATAATCATCCCATTGCTTCAGCTCATCCAGAGTATTGATGCCCTGGATCTCTGTAATTCTTTGCCTGGTAAATTCTTCATCCGCTGCGCGCAATTCGTCAACAGGGTTAGGGGGTGTCAAGTTAGGCTGTGGCTGAGGTGAAACTGGCACCTTTTGCTGTGCGATAGCTTCTTTATTATTCGCCGCCACTTCTAGCTCGAACGCACTAGCGTACTGCCCGCCATGCAAACCAAGCGATGCCAGGGCGCGCCCTACGGCTGATGTTTCTGCGTTTTCCATTGCCGATGTTTTGTTCACGTTTGAGGATCCGCGTATCTCCTCAGCAATTCCGCTGCCGATCGTCATGCCCTGGTCGTTTTTGATATACGCCTGGACAACTACGCGATGCCCATCATCGGCGCGGATCTCTGTTTCAATGCCCAGGCTTGTACCAAATGTTTTGCGCAGCGCTTCCACACGAATAAATACTTCGGTGTATTTTTTGCCGCCTCTTTGTGTAACGCCGTGTGTTCGATTGAGATCGTTCACCTCGGACATTGCCTCGATTAGTTCTTTCATCTTGTTACTCCCGCAAGTGTTTTTGCTTTGCGCAGTACGTCAGGATGTAGATCCCGCCACACAAAGCTGTCTCCGAAATGAGGGTCACAAAGTTTTAGAAGTTGCTCTACACTATCTGTAACCATCATAAGTTTTTCTCGCCGCATACACGCCGCAGTAACATCCTGTAGCGCATATTCTAGCTGTTCGATTGTTGCCTCAAACACAACATATCCTAAGCGGTTTGCATAAACAATCCTGGGGATCTTGCCTGTGATGTTCCAGTATCCCGCAAGCTGCAATAAATGCATCTGCTTAATTTCTTTGGGCAATGAGTTTGCCCTGGGTTTATCTGTATCAACACCAGTATCCCATTGCGTCTTTAGTTCAACGGCGCCTTCCTGGTAATCTCCAAAGCCCAGGTAATCTAGTTCGCACCCAGGTAACTTGCCGCGCAGCTCGGTCTGTCCGATGATTTGGTTGGCGCCCTGCATAGCTTCACGCAAGCCCGCCTGGGCATTTTCGCATACAAGTTCAAACTCGCACTTGCCGATCTCATCTTTATTTCTCTGCGCCTTGCCTTCTTCGTTGTATCGGTTCAGCTGGCGCCCCTCGATCTGCGCTTTTGTTTTGTCCTGGTCAATCCAGGATCCAGTGTGCAAAGAAGTTAGCACGTTCAGCGCTTCTCGATACGCCTCTCCCTGCATTGCTCCCTCGATTAACATAAGGTCACAGTAATACTCTACAGCGCGCCCGCTGCACATATTAATGTTGTCGTTGTACTGGATCTTGTTTCTGTAATCTCGATAGTATCCAGATTGTTGCAGTAATGTTTCTGCCTGGGCTTTGTCGCCATCTGTCTCGTCACTGATAACTTTTAACGCATTTGATAGCGCTGGGCGCATGACGCCTTTCTGAAAAAAAGTGTAATAATCTGGGGTACTTGGCTGAGAATGGTGGTAATATCCTTTGCTGTATGCCCAATTTTTGCTGTTATTTATGCCCATGTGTTTAACTTCCGTTTGACAGATTGTGTCTAACCGTATTAAATACTGGAAAACATTTCAAGGGGTTTTTTATGACATTAGAAGAATGGCGAAACAAAAAGAAACTGAGCTACCCACAGCTTGCAAAGAAATTGGGTGCGGCTCATGGCACGGTGGCGCGCAGATGGTGCTTGCCGAAAGATCACAAAGATCGAATGATACCTAGCCCGAAGTTCATGGCAATCATCCATGAAAGCACGTTGGGCGAAGTTACAGCTAACGATTTCTACAGGTGATCTATGGGCGGGAAAGCGGCAAGAGATAAGGGCGCAGCCTACGAGCGGGAGATTGTAAACTGGCATAGGGATCGAGGTGTAGAAGCCGAGCGGATCCCGTTGTCTGGTGCAATGAAAGGAAACTATGCGAGTGACATAAAGCTGGGGCCACAGCTGGCTCTTACAGCTGAGTGCAAGCGCAGAGCGAGAGCGTACCAGGATCTATATGATGCGCTCGACCAGGACGACAGTGATATGCTGTTCGTTCGCAAAGATCGGGAGCGCACTCTGGTAGTGCTTCCCTTGGAAACTTACGAGGCATTTTTGCAATGGATAGGTTGGATAAAGGAGTAAAACCATGCCATACACAGAAGAAAAGATCGGTTATCAAAAGACTGACACAAGCGAGGCGGCTGCGCGCAGCAACTACAAAGGCAAAATGAATATTCGGGATCGAGTGCTGCAACTTTTGCAGAAGGTTCCTATGCCGCTGACCTCGCATGAGTGCGCAGAATTTCTTGCAATTCCTGAGGTGTCCGTGCGTCCCAGGCTGACTGAGCTAAAAAACGCTGGCAAGATTGAGGACAGCGGGGAGCGCGGATTAACACCCTGGAACAAGCAATGCATCAAGTGGAGGTCGCTTCCATGAAATTTAGCGGCTTAGAGATAAACAATGGCAAGGCTAACTTTGTGTTCTATGGCCCAGAGGGTCGTAGGTTCGAGGAACCAGCTGAAGAATGCAAGGTTTGCCTGGGCAGCGGAAACGTCGATGCCCAGGTGCCTGTCGTTGATTACGTGAACGGCGGCTTCAAGATGGCGGTGCTAACAACTTGCGAGGATTGCGAAGGCTACGGCTACGTGGTGAAAGATGAGCAAGAAGAAAGCTAAGCGCAGCGGGTTTCAAAGCAACGCAGATGTAAATGGCTGCGTAAGCTGTGGTCGGATCCATGACGTAAAGCTGGGGGGCTGGGTTATCCTGGCCTCTGGTGAATTGATCTGCGATCCTGTTGACAGACATGATTGCTGGCAAAACCTGGTCGAGAAGAAGCGCAATGAACCGAAGAAAAGACGCAGATTATTTGAGGGTTGACGGATGAGAAAAAAGCTGTACGCTAACGCGAGACCGCCAGGGCGAGATAATAACTTAGAAGTTAATAACTATATAGTTAATAACTCTTATAAAGCAGTAACTAATAATAACTATAATAATAACTATAAAGTTAATAACTATATAGGGCGAACGCTTCTCAAAATGTCTCCGCAGTATAAGAAGGCTGGAGAAGAAGCTAGGAAAGATCCGCTGGGCTTTCGTATTAAGAAAGTTTTGAAACTGCTTAGAATGAAATTAAGTACGGATATGTTTATCGAGGCAACGAAACATCTGCATAGCTTGGATCCAATGGAGCAAGCTAAGTTTTGCCAACAGGTCGAGGAATACTATGCAGATCGATCCTAAGAAAATGACGGTAGATGATTTAAGCATTTTGTTTTTTGAAGCAGCTGAGACTGAACGGGCTTTACCTGGTGCGTTTCGTAAGCAGAAAATGAGCAGCTGGCCTGATTATGTGCAGTCCTGGTCTGCGTATGGCTGGTCTGATGTTGAGCGGGTTCGAGTGCAGCCTACTGCTGAACAGGTAGATCGATTAGATCTTGCCCTGGATCTTGGCTTGAAGCTGGACGCAGAAGATCGAAAGCTGATCTGGGCTGTAGCGCATAGCCAGGTTGGAAGGCAGCGCGGGCCGAAGTGGACTAAGCTTGCAAAGATGCTGGGATGTTCCAGGCATAGCGTTAAGGCAGAATATGCAGCTGCCCTGGTCAGATTGACCTGGCGCATAGATGATCGCAGGGAAAGCCAAAAGCATCACGCACGGGCAATGGAGTACAAGACAAAAAAAGCCGCACTAGGCGGCTCTTAGATTGGCTGTGGCGGGCTGTTACTGGTAGATCAATGCAAGGAACAAGCCCATGTAAAGCATGGCGACCAGGCAAAGCGCTCCGATTATGTCGCCCAGGGTAATGCTTTTTAGGATCTTGATGAAGTCTTGAAAGTTATCCATTGCTACGGCCTTTCAACAATGCATGTATTGCTTTTGCTTCTTTGCCGCTGATCTTTTCACGGCTGGTCTTGATTGCCTGGTCAACGCTCTTTTTGTTGTAACGGGCAACCAGGCCATTGATCTGCTTTGTAACTTTGGCAGTCGGGCGCATGTTGTCAGCTGCCATCATCTCGTAAAGTTCTTTCATGTGTTAAGCTCCCAATCCAGTGATGCGGTAGTTATCTTGTACAGGTATGATCTCGATAAAGTATTCGTCATAGGTCATAGCCTGGAGATCTACTTTGGCGGCTACTGCCGCCTCCATATCTTTGTAGACGCCGACAGTGTTGTTACCGTACATAGCGATTTTCTTGAGTATGTATTTCATATAACCTCCGTAACTTACATAAACATTGAGACAGTATCTGTCAAGGTTATTGCATCATCATGGCGCTAAGATCCAAAACCTCAGGCGCATCAGGCTTACGCTGGTAGCCCCAGGGCGCATCATCGTAGCCAGGCATTTTCCGCACCATTTCCATGATGAACTGGTTGATGTGATAGTCACCGATGTAGTCGCTGTCGTACTGTGCCTCCCGAAACTCTTTGGCCTCACATGCCTGGTAGGCAAAGCACTGAGCAATCTTGATGAAGTCTACAGGCTTTAGATCAGGGTCAGGCCGACAAGCTTCTTTCTGACAAGCCTCGCAGTATTCCTCGAAGGTCTGATCGCCAAGCATGAAGTTATCGCCAGGGTAACGCGCTTCGATGCTGATCCAGTTGGCTTTGGCTAGAAGCGCTGCCATTTTTTGCGGGCTGCTAGGCTTGCAGTACAAGCCAACGTTGGCGCGATACATGGCATTGGCAAGAACGCCGATGTGTTCTTCGTTACATAAATAAGCACTCATTAGATTTCTCCTTTGTGATCGAATAGTGGAAGGCCGAAGGTCTGTGCCTCAGCGATGTCGAAAGCCTCGATAACCTCTGCAACATCGATGCGCAGCACCTCGTAGCTGATCTTTTTGCGGCGACCCCAGAACTCGGTAATGTCTTTGACGCCGCGCTGGTCGAGAACTTTACCGCCGCGCACCAGCTGAACGTGACGAGTAGTAGTAACCATGTAGACATGATTAGGATTGGCAACGTCCTTGACGAAACGCTGCAAGGTCAAACCGACACAGCCATCAACTTCGTTGTACTTGATGCCAAGCTTGTCCAGGACAGCTAAACGTTCATGGTGGAACGTACCGCCAGACCAGCGCCGTTGACGCTTGATGCGCGGGCATGTTGCCTGGAACACGCGGAAGCACTTTGTCAGGCTCATATCAGCGACAACAGCAACAGCTTGGACGCCGCAATGACCGCCGTTAAAAGCACCAGGGGGAAGATCAAACTCCATGATCGAACTCCGTAGTTGGTTGGGAAAATCGTGGGAGCAACGCTCAACCACATGACCTTACTTAAAGCATGAGACAGATACTGTCAAGGGGTAAATGTAAAAAAATATATATCTATTGCTTAAAATACCGAAATGACGTAGATTTATGGTATAATCGCAAGATGTTGTGTCTTTATCATTTTTGCACCATCTAGCCTGTGTGCGATTATGCCTCAAACTCGCCCTGGCTGTTCTAGGTCTCGCACTGAAACAGCTGGGGCTTTTTCATAGGAATAACCATGATTAGTAAAACCGTCACCGTCGAGATAATGCAGAAGATCTGCGATCGTCTTGCTGAGGGCGAGACACTGATGGACATCACAAAGACCAAAGGTATGCCAAGCTATCGCAGCGTCACGCGCGCAGTCCAGGCAGATGAGATCATTTGGGAGATGTATCGCAAAGCGCGCATACTACAGGCCGAGTGGTACGCAGACCATCTGAACGGGTTAGCAATGGCAGAGCTGCCAAAGGTCGAGGATCCGCGTATGCTCAATGCAGAGGTGCAACGCAGACGCCTGGAGATCGAGACACTCAAGTGGACAGCTGCGCGTAACCAGCCATTTGGGATCCGAGACAAGAAAGAAGATCAGCCAACAAACACAGCTATCACGATCAGCTGGGCTGGTGGAGATGTGGCAGTGAATGCCAATGAGGAGGAGGAGCAAGACGTTCTGGTTCGGCACTAGGAGAGTGAGACCATACATCCAGCGTGACCGAGCTACGCGCGCGAAGGGCAGAAATAGCCCGTGATATGCAGCAAGCGCATGGCAAAATCACAGCTCGATCCATGCATAATCCGCATAGCTGGCTAAGTTATTGTTTTTGCTCGATAAGATTATCCGATAATGTGAATTATGTTAAATTTCTGCGACCTGCCGACCCCCACCCTCCGCGAAACCGCCCGCCGCCTCGTAAGCCATAATATACCTGACCTATAGTATCTGCCCCTCACACAGCCTGAGAGAGCCTATGAAAGCCGAAAACACCGCCTTGCTAGGTCACATTAACGAATTGCGTAGGATGGTCGTAGAAGGCTCCTCAGCGACTACGCAGTATGAGGCAGCTGTACTGCTGATAGATGTTTATGAGCAGATGTTGACGAACATAGGTCTTTTGAAGTTTGACGATGAGAGCAAGCACTGATGCATATTGAGATACCGTATGAGCCTAGAGAGCTACAGCTGAAGTTGCATAATGAGATGCAAGAGAAGCGCTGGGGTGTAGTTGTGTGTCACCGCCGTTTTGGCAAGACGGTTTGGGCGATCAATCATATTTTGAGATCTGCGTTAATGTGCGATAAGCCGAACCCCAGGCTTGCGTATATGGCCCCCACGTATCGCCAGGCAAAGAACGTTGCCTGGGATTATATAAAACAGTTCGCTGGCAAGATCCCTGGCGTTAAGTTCCATGAGACTGAATTGCGGTGTGATCTGCCTACTGGTGCGAGGATCTCGCTACTCGGTGCGGAGAATCCAGATAGCTTGCGTGGGATTTACCTGGACGGGTGTGTGATGGACGAGGTTGCCGACATGCCTGAGAATGTGTTTCCTGAGATCTTGAGGCCCGCGCTTTCGGATCGCAAGGGGTGGTGTTGTTTCATTGGTACGCCTAAGGGTCACAATGCTTTCTATGAAAAATATGAGGAAGCTGCTGGGAATGATGATTGGCTATGTGCGATCTATAAGGCTTCGGAAACTGGATTGCTTGATGATGAGGAATTGGAAGCTGCCCAGGCGATGATGACAGCGGATCAGTATGCTCAGGAATTTGAGTGCAGCTGGAATGCGAATGTGCCTGGTGCGGTCTATGGCAAGGAGCTGGAGGAAGCGAGTGCGGATGGTAGGATTACCAACGTACCCTACGACCCCTCAGTTCGGGTTGACACCTGGTGGGATCTCGGAGTTGGAGATAGCACTAGCATATTTTTCACCCAGACGGTTGGGCGCGCTGTGCATGTGATTGATTACTACGAGGCACGGGGAGAAGGACTACCTCACTACTGCAAGGTACTTTCTTCTAAGAATTACCTCTACGGTGAACACAATGCACCCCACGATATTGAGGTGCGGGAGTTGGGTACTGGAAAAAGTAGACGCGAGATTGCGTGGGATCTTGGCTTAAACTTTCGGGTTGTTCCGAAGTTGCCGATCGAGGATGGTATCCATGCCGCGCAGATGCTTATTCCGCGTTTATGGTTTGATAGAGAGAAGTGTAAACATGGCTTGGAATGTCTACGACAGTATCACAGGGCGTATAACGAGCGCACTAGAAGCTTTAGGGCGTCACCTGTACACGATTGGTCGAGCCACGCAGCGGATGCTTTTAGGTATTTGGCGGTTGGTTTGCGAGAAAGCGGGAACCGTATCCAGGTTCCTCAGAAACAAGCGATGAATGATTACAATCCTTTTGCAGCATAGGAGATAGAAGATGGCAGCGGCAGCACCTCTTATACTTGGTGGCATTGGCGGCGGCGCGGTTGGCTACGGTGTGGCTACAGCGGTGGGCCTGGGCGTTACTGGCACGGCGGTTGCTACGGCAGCGGGTGCTGTTGTTGGCGCGTCTTTGATGATGCCGAGCGGTCAAGCGGGTCAAGTACAAACGCCTGAGGTTCCAGCGGTAGCTACCCCTGAAACTGATACGACAGCTGTAGATACAACGTCCCCTACGGGCGGCCCTGATACAACGATAAATGATGTTGTTTCTGTGCAAGACGATGTTGCGACCCAGGCTGATACATCAACTCCCGTTGTAACTGATGTCGCAGAAGAAGATATTGGAACTACTGTTGAAACCCCTGCGGGCGGCACTGGTACGATTGTTGAGGTAACTCCTGATGAGGTTGTTGTTGATGTGTCTCCTGGGACAACGACAACAGGCGGGGTTCAAACTGGCGGGACGACAACAACAAGTGTTGGAACGGCGGCTGGTGGAACGGCTGAGGCTACAGTTGCAACCACCCAATCTGTTGGTCCAGCTGAGGATGAGGCCATTAGCTTCTACGAAAAAGGGCGTCGTTCAACAATTTTAACGACACCGCGCGGTTTGTTATCTGAGGATACTTCGATGCTTCGTCGTCGTCGCGGCCTGGTTGGGCAAGGATTGATCGCATGATGGGTCGCAAGCCAAAGAACATGGCGGGCGTTATGGGCAGGCGGTCTGCCCAGCCCGCTAACAAGAACCGTAATGCAACGGTAGATCCCCTGGAGCGTCTAAACCAAAGTATGGCTGGACGTATGAAGGGTGGGAATAAGCGCAAGAAGCGCGAAAGTTTAATGACAAGTTACGGGATGATGTGATGGCAGAAGTATTACCAATGATCGCGCAGCTCGATCGTAGATATAAAACCCTACAATCGCAGCGTTCACAATGGGAAAGCCACTGGCAAGAGCTTGCGGATTATATGCTGCCCCGTAAAGCTGACATAACCAAGAAGCGCACTCAGGGCGATAAACGTACCGAATTGTTATACGATGGTACTGCCGTTCATGCGGTCGAGCTATTAGCGTCTAGCTTGCATGGAATGCTTACTTCCCCCAGCACTCCCTGGTTTTCTATGCGTTATCGGGATCCGATGTTGCAACAGAATGATGCGGCTAACGAGTGGCTAGAGGTTTGCATCGATCAGATGTACCAGGCTTTTCATAGATCTAACTTTCAGCAAGAGATCCATGAGTTGTATTATGATCTGGTGGTTTTTGGTACAGCTGCGTTCTACATCGAGGGTATTGACGATGGATTGCGGTTTAGTTCCCGCCATATTGCTGAGATCTGTGTTTCTGAGAACCAGGATGGCACGGTTGATACGGTTTACCGCAAGTTTAAATTGACTGCGCGGGCGATCGCTATGCAGTTTGGTGAAGATAATTTGCCGCGTGAGGTCGAGAAAGACCTGGAAAAAGAGCCGTACAAAGAGCATGACATTGTTCATGCAGTGTTTCCGCGTCCAAATGCAAGCGGTCGAGCGGCTAAGAACAAGCCTATTGCCTCTATTTACTACACTTCTGGTAGTAGACAGCTGCTTAGTGAGAGTGGATTTGACGAATTTCCGTTTATGGTAACGCGATTTGTTAAGGATAGTGTGTCAACATATGGGCGCAGCCCAGCGATGAATGCGCTACCTGACACGAAAATGCTAAACAAAATGTCGGAAACGACGATCAAAGCTGCGCAAAAGCAGATTGATCCCCCTCTTATGGTTCCTGATGATGGATTTATGCTGCCTGTACGCACAACACCAGGCGCATTGAACTTCTATCGCACTGGAACCAGGGATAGATTAGAACCGTTGCAGATTGGAGCAAACAATCCGCTAGGCTTAAACATGGAGGAACAGCGTAGGAATGCGATACGCCAGGCGTTTTTCGTCGATCAGCTTCTCATGGCAAATGGCCCAGCAATGACCGCTACGGAAGTATTGCAGAGGAATGAGGAGAAAATGCGCCTCCTCGGGCCTGTCCTGGGCCGATTGCAAGCGGAGCTATTGCAGCCCCTTATCTCCCGATCCTTTGCATTGCTCCTCAGGAACGGACTCCTCCCTGCCGCGCCTGAGGAGCTACAGGGGCAAGAGATCGACATCGAATATGTTTCACCACTAGCCAAAGCGCAGAAAATGACTGATCTACAGTCTATGCTGCGTGGGTTCGAGGTATTGATGCAAATGCAACAAGTGGCGCCTGTTATGGATTACCTGGACGATGACAAGCTGGTTCAGTACCTGGTTGAAGTCACAGGGATCCCAGCGCGGGTTATCCGTAGCAATACGGAAGTTCGTGATTTGCGGCGTCAAAGAGCTGAGGCCCAGGCAGCGCAAGCACAGGCACAGCAAGATATGGCGCTGGCAGAACAGCTGAATAAAGCTGCTCCTGTGCTAAAAGTAGCATCTGATGCGCGAGAACGTGGTCAGATATGAAGCAAATAGAAGAATTAAAACTCGCCTATCGACGTACATTCAATAACGATGATGGGGAGCAAGTACTGAGTGATCTCAAGAGAAGGTTCTCTTTTGAGACAACCACTTTCGTTTCTGGCGATCCACATCAATCCGCGTTCCAGGAAGGGCAACGAGCCGCTGTGCTTACGATCGTCAGAATGTTGTCCGAGGAACAAGAACCTAGATAGGAAATACTATGAGCGAGGAGACAACCCTAGATACAGGATCTCAACAAGTCGCTGAACCAGTTGCAGCTGAGGCAGTAGCAGCCGAGCCAGTAATGGCAGAGCCTGTTGCGGCAGAACCAGTTGCAGCGCCCGCGCCAGAAGTGGCGCCACAAGGGAGCTGGATGGACGGTCTTGATGAGGTCTATCGACAAAACCCGCTTATCAATAAGTGGGAAACATTGAATGATTTTGCAAAAACTCATCTCAACGCACAAAAACTTATAGGCGCAAACAAGATTGCAAAGCCTGGGCCAAACGCTACGGATGATGAGATCCGCGCGGTTTACCAGGAGCTGGGGGCGCCTACAGATCCAGCAAACTATGAGTTGGATCGCACTGAAATCTTTGACGATATTTCTTTCGAGGCTTTCAGAAACAAGGCGTATGAGATGGGATTATCAAACAAGCAAGCCCAGGCAGTGGCAAGTTTGTATGAGGAACAAGTAACGAATGGCCTACAAGCGTTTGAGCAACGCGCAGAGGAGGCCAGGTTCCAGGGCGAACAACAGTTGCGCCAGGAATTTGGGCCAAACTTTGAGGCTAGATTGAATATGGCGCGCTCCGCTGGTCAAACAGTTATGGAAGATCCAGAGGTGTTTAACCAGATCCAGTTAGCTGATGGTCGCATTTTGGGCGATCATCCCGAAGTTGTTAAGGCGTTTGCAAAGATCGCTGAGATAATAGGCGAGGATAGCCTGGTCGGAGAGCCTACAGATTTTGTGATGAGTCCGCAAGAAGCGCGGCAGCGTATCGCAGAACACATGCGGCCTAATACGCCGTATACTATTGCTGGACACCCTGAGCATGACGCGGCAGTTGCCGAAGTCTTGCGCTTGCGTGGCTATGCGAGTGGATAACCGAGAGGCCCACACCGCAAACTTGTGCGTCAAGTGGATTAGCGGCCCTTAGCCGTAGCATTGGCCCTGAAAAGGATAACCAAGCGCAGCAATTTAAACTGTAACAAGCTAGGAGATTAGGCAAATGTCTACTCAAATTACTACAGCTTTTGTCCAACAGTTTTCTGCAAACATCCAAATGCTGTCACAGCAAATGGGTTCTCTGCTGCGTAACGCGGTGGATGTAGAAAGTGTTAATGGCGAAAAAGCTTTCTTTGACCAAGTGGGTTCAGCGGCAGCTGTCCTACGCACATCGCGCCATGCGGATACACCGATTGTGGACACACCACATTCACGCCGTATGGTTACAATGTCTGACTACGAATATGCGGATCTGATCGACGATCAGGACAAAGTTCGTTTGTTGGTAGATCCGACATCAACTTACAGCCGTGCAGCGGCAGCTGCTATGGGTCGCGCAATGGATGATGTAATCATCGCAGCGGCACTAGGCACAGCCAAAACAGGTAAAGATGGCTCATCTGACACAGTACTTCCATCAGACCAAAAGATTGCAGTTGCATCATCTGGTTTGACGATTGCTAAGTTGGTTGAGGCGAAGCAGATCTTGGATGAGGGCAACGTTGATCCGTCAATCGCTCGTCACATTGTTTGCTCACCGAAGCAGATCTCAGACCTGTTGAACAACACGACTGTAACATCAAGCGACTACAACACTGTGAAAGCGTTGGCTATGGGTGAAATCAACACATTCGTTGGCTTCAACTTCCATGTAAGCAACCGTCTAACAACCGATGGATCTGGTGATCGCCAGGTTATCGCGTTTGCGGCAGACGGTATCAAGTGTGCAATCGGCAAAGAGCCTTCTGCGCGCATTGATGAACGTGCAGACAAATCATACGCAACGCAAGTTTACTACTGTCAATCAGTAGGTGCGACACGTATGGAAGAAGCCAAAGTCGTTGAAATCGCGTGTAGCGAATAATAAGGAGACTGACAAATGGCTACTGTATATTCAGCACAACGCACAAATTCACGCGCAACACCAGCCGTGATGAACAAAGCAAATGAGCTTAGTGGACGTATCCGCGTAGCTCATGGCACATACGAGGCATCTGCGCTGGCGTCTGGTGACGTTATCGAGATGTTTGTCTTGCCTGATGGCGCTCGTTTGTTGACAGGTACTCTTGCGCATGATGCGCTGGGTGCATCAACAACATTGTCTGTAGGTTATGCAGCACACGTAAACGCGGCTGGTACAGCTGTGTCTGCGTCTGCGGCGGCTTACAAAGCGGCAGCTGCGTCAACATCTGCGGCAAAGAACGACATTCTTGCTACTCTAGCTCTAGGCTCAGGCTCAGAGACAGACACAAACGAGGATGGCGTGGCAATCACAGTAACAATGGGCGGTGCAGCTGGCACTGGCACCATTGAGCTGACCATCATGTATGTGGTAGACTAAATTGAGCGGGGCGGGAAACCGCCCCCTCTTTTACATGGAGATAGCGGATGACAAGTACCGTTGATATTGCAAACTATGCGCTTAACACCTTGGGTGCGTCGAACATCACAACATTGGATGAAAACAGCAAACCAGCGCGCATTGTCAATCAGCGCTATGATGCAGTACGTGATAGCGTATTTCGCTCTCATCCCTGGAATTGCCTGATACGTCGAGCGGAGCTTCCCCAGGAAACAGATAGCCCTACATACGGCTATGCGTACCAGTATTCCCTGCCGACTAATCCGTATTGCTTGCGGGTGTTAGAGTTTAGCAACGGCACGTTGACGTTCCCTTTTGACAACATGCGCAGCAACAGTGATACACCAGCGTTTATCATTGAGGGCCGTAAGCTTCTTACGGACGAAGGTACAGCGCGGATCAAATATGTTGCCAGGATTACCGATCCTCAGCAATATGATGCGGGTTTGATCGAGACATTGGCGGCAAGATTAGCATATGAAATCTCGTATGCGATCACAGGATCCACAACAATGCGGCAACTTACAGCTGCGGATTACGATCGTAAGCTAAAAGAGGCTACGTTCCAGGATGCAACCGAGGGCGCACCAGAGCGCATTGAGGCTAACGACTTTATCGAAGCGAGGTTCTAATGGCCCGTTCAGCTCCTTCGCTCAGTACATTTACAGCTGGCGAGATCTCTCCGCGCCTGGAAGGGCGTGTTTCTTTAGAAAAGTATCGTGCTGGCCTATCGGATCTGACCAATATGGTTGTGCAACCACATGGTGGCGTAACGCGGCGTCCTGGCACAGAATACCTGGGAGCGGTTAAAGACAGCGCAGATAAGACCAGGCTAATTCCGTTTCAGTTTAAAACGACAGACACATATATCCTGGAGTTTGGCGATCAGTATATGCGGGTTTTCCGCAATGGTTTGCAAGTTCTGGAGGGATCTTCGCAAACAATTACTGGTGCAACACAAGCGGATCCTGGTGTTATTACAATATCAGGCCACGGCTACAGCAATGGTGATGAAATTTACCTGGATAGCGTAGGCGGTATGACCGAGCTGAATGGGCGCAACTATCTCATTGCAAACGTCACAACGAACACATTTACCCTGCAAGATCTCTTTGGCAACGACATCGATACGACAGGGTTTACTGCGTACACCTCTGGGGGATCTGTTGATAAGATCTATGAGGAAACTACGCCTTATGCGATTGCGGACGTATTTGATTTGCGCTTTGCGCAATCAGCGGATGTTATGTATTTTGCTCATCCAAGCTACGCAATTCGCACTTTGTCCAGGACAAATCACAATGCCTGGACGTTTGCGACAGCAACAATTACAGGATCGCCCAGCCCAGCGCTAACAGGATCTGATAATTACCCAAGCGTGGTTACGTTTTTTGAACAGCGTTTGGTATTTGCGGCAACAAACAACAATCCACAAACAATCTGGTTTTCTAAAAACGCGGATTATTTGAATTTCACAACAGGTTCAGCGGCTGATGATGCGCTAATCTACACGATTGCGTCTAACCAGGTGAATAGTATTCGGTACTTATCGCCTACGCGAGTGCTTACAATCGGCACTTCGGGCGGTGAATATGTGCTTACAACAACCAATAATGGGCCTGTTACGCCAACATCTACAGTAATCCGCAAGTATTCTAACTATGGATCTGCGAATACTGAGCCTGTCCAGGTCGCTGATGTTACCTTGTTTTTGCAACGTGGCGAAAGAAAGGTGCGTGAGTTTAAGTATGTTGGTGAAGTAGATACAGCGGGCTACCAGGCGCCAGATCTTACCGTCCTAGCAGAACACATAACCGAAGGTGGCCTGGAACAGTTTGCGTATCAACAGGAGCCTGAGAATATTGTTTGGGCTGTGCGCAGTGATGGTACTCTTGTCGGTCTAACGTACCGTCGAGAGGAGGACGTTGTTGCTTGGCATAAGCATGTGATCGGTGGCGAGTTTAGTGGCGGTCAGGCAGTAGTCGAGAGCATTGCCACCCTGCCGACAGATACGGGCAATGATGAGCTTTATATGATTGTGAAACGCACAATCAATGGCGCAACTATGCGCTACGTCGAGGTTATGAAAAACTTTGACTTTGGTGGCGCAACAACGTCTGCATTCTTTGTAGATAGTGGCCTGGTTTATTCTGGCAGCTCTGTATCAGGCTTTAGTTCGCTGTATCATTTAGAAGGTGATACAGTTTCTGTACTTGCCAATGGCGCGTCACATCCAGACAAAACCGTGTCAAGCGGTGCAATCACGCTCGATTTCTCAGCAACCAGCGCAGCTGTAGGCTATGGATACACAAGCTCGATGCAGACCTTGCGGATCGAAAGCGGATCTAGCGATGGGGTAAGCCAAGGCAAACCGAAGCGGATCCACGGCATTACGGTTCGTTTGTTCGAGACAGTTGGTGTCGAGGTTGGCAATGATAGCGGCGAAATCGATAGGATCTTTTTCCGCGATAGCTCAATGAACATGGATGAAGCTGTGCCATTGTTCACTGGTGACAAAGAGATTGAGTTTCCTGGTGGTTTTGATGACGATGATAGGCTATACTTGCAACAAACGCAGCCCCTGCCTTTGACAGTCCTGGCGCTGTACCCACGAATGAATACGTTTGACAAATGATAGCTAGACCCTTGACCAGATCACACGTACTGCATGTTGCAGAAAGAGCGCCTAGACAGAATCAGTCTCAGATGGGGTTGGTTCTTTCTAGTTTGCCTGTCTACACAATGCCTGGTCGTGGACTAGCATTGCTCGATGGCGGCGATGTTTATGCTGTTACTGGCCTGGCGCCGTTATGGGATGGCGTTGCGGAAGCCTGGTTTTTGCCGACTAAGGATATGCGTCAAAAGAAAATACAGACAGTTCGATTGGTTCGGCGCGAGTTAGACGCGGCGATCGAGCGTTTGAAATTGCATAGAGTGCAAGCGGTTGTGCGATCTGATTTCGTCGATGCACACAAGCTTGCTAAGTTCCTGGGCTTTCAAAGCGAGGGAACAATGAAAAAGTACGGGCCAGATGGTTCGGATTATGAAAGGTACGCAAAATGGCTGAATCGCTCCCATTCATAATGGCTGGATCCCAGCTGATCGGCGGTGCGTCCGAGGCAGCTGCGGCTAATCGAGCGGCAGAGGCCGCAAGAGCGGTTGGTGAGTTTAACGCCCAGGTTATTGAGCGCGATGTAAACTTGCTGGAAAACCAGCGTACCATCATTAACAATAACTTGCTTATCTCGAATGAACGCAAGCGGATGCAGTTCCGCAAAGTTCAGGGTGAGGTTGTGGCTAACTATGCATTCGCAGGGGTGGATATTTCCCAGGGAACGCCAATGCAAGTTTTGCGCGAGAATGCGCGCGAATTAGAATACGAGATCACGGTGGACAAGTTTAACAACTATGTCACCAACATGCAGATCAACGATGCGCAAGAGGACACCAGGCTTACAGCACAGCTATCCAGGATGGAAGCTGGTGCATCAGCTGCGGCATTGCGCGCCCAGGGTACTGCAAGCCTTATCTCTGGTTTGGGATCCGCTGCGCGGATTGGTTACGAAACAAATATGTTTGGGTGATAATAAATGCGTATTCCTACTTATCGTGTAAGCTCTACCCCAACAGGCGAAGCGCCAGGACGTAGCTTTCGTGCGCGCATGAGCGCAACGCCGTTCATCCAACAGGCGCAAGCTGAGGGTGGTATTGTCAAAGAGTTTGCGCGGCAAGCTGGTGAATTTGCAGCCACACGATACAAAGCTGCCAGGGAAACGCAGATCAACGAAAAGATCATTGCTGGCGAAGAAGCCTTGCGCGAAGAAGCGCGGAGATTGTCACAGATCGAAACTGGCAAATTGCGCGATGTTTTCAACGAAGGCGGCAAAGAGGAGGAGGGGCTTTGGTCTCAATCCTCTACACTCGCGCGCGAAAAGCTCCTCGAAGATGTTAAAGATCGTGAAGCTCGTAGGATCTTAACTGATCGATTTAACCAAATGGAGCTTACTCATAGGTTCCGTTTGCGTGGCACAATCGATCAGAAGATCGACCAGGCTAACCAGGCTGCGCGTACTGCGCGCGCTCAAGGCACAATGACAACAGCGGGCATGGCAAATGACGTTAAGGAGTTCGACCTAGCACTAAACAACTTTGGGGTTGATAGCGTTCGCTTGGGATCTCTTGGCCTGGGCAACCCAGATGCGCTGAAAAAACAAGAGCTGGCAGTGGTCGTTGGCGCTGTAGACATGCAAGTGTCGCGGTATATTA
>Ga0208644_1001163_pt1 | contig 22576 bp, 29 predicted proteins | sample VirMetDEL_Nov_18_FD_184517 | JGI IMG/M metagenome (GOLD analysis project Ga0208644, IMG submission 184517) | Aqueous microbial communities from the Delaware River and Bay under freshwater to marine salinity gradient to study organic matter... | ecosystem: Environmental > Aquatic > Marine >...
GAATTATTTTTAAATGTAAGAACCATATCTTCTACAGGCATCCATAAAAAAGGCTTACTATTTGGATCATTAAGTTTTATAAGATATACTAATTCATCTTGTATATGACTTACTATAAATTCTTCTAATGGTGTTTTAAATCTAAAACCTGCCTTTATATCTTTTGTAGTTATCATAATATCTCTGTATATGTTAATGGTTTAGGTGCTATAGGTATCCAAAAGCCTTGTAAAATAGTTCTATCTATTTCAACCTTATGCCAAGCTCCTACTGATATATTCTCATATTTAGATAAATCATCACCTCTATAAGGATGACAATAGTATAAATTAACATCATTAGGAGATTGTATAAATATATAGGATGCTAAGGTATTAGATGTATTAAATCTAAATCCATGATAATTTTTCATAATTCTTCTTTATATGTTAGTTTTAAAGATGTCCAATATTTATTTTGTATATTATACAAAGCTATGTATGGTAGCATAATTAAAGGATATTTTGTACTGTCGTTTATATTTAATATAACCTCTTTCTTAGATGAATAAACTACTTCAAGTTTATTATTTGTTATGTTTGATATAAACTTATCACCTGTTTTTAAGTTGTTTAAAAGAGCCATAGTTAATCGTGTTTAAGTGTTAGTGGTTTGAGTTTTATTTTTTAGATTCTAAAAAGAGGGTTGATATATTAGGTAACATCAATTAACCATCAAACAACTTCAAATATATCATATAAACACCTCATACATGTAGTTATTCTTTAGATCTTATGGTCATCTGTGTAATAATATGACAATACTGTGACAAATCTATCTACTCAGTATAAATACTTAGATACTATCTACGTATAAATACGGATATAACCTCTACGTATAAATACTTAGATGTAAAATACGTATAAATACGGATTGATTTTGTCAAAAATTTTATATATCTTCGATATTATACATCTATAGATAGTATATGTATATCTCACTTGATATAACCAAAGGTAATATATCTTATAGAGTATATGTATAGCTGATATTAGATCTTCTATATCATATAATACATTAACTATCAACTACTTATAGTAGTTAATAAAGCTGTTATCTCACATCAGATTGTACATCTTAAGTAGATATAAAGGAACATCCACCAGCTTTTATAGTTATATAACACTAAACATCTTAGGATTATAATTACTAGGATTACTCTTTATAAGTTGAGCTTTCTTCCAATAACATAATCCTTTAGTAGGAAACTGATCTATCAGTTTACCTCTATAAGTTAACTTATACATACTTTAATGTTTAAATTGTTTTACATTCTTATTAGGTAGCTTACTACAGCATCACCTAATACTAACATCATTGTTAAAGCTAGTGTAACTACACCAACTGCTAACATCAGTCTATCTTCATTGTTCATAAGACTATCTGATGTCACATAGAATATCTATGTATTGTCCATTAATTAATACTTGTTCCATTTTGTAGAGATTAAAGGGTTAATATTTATTAATTTCAAGTTGTTTTAATTGAAGCTTAATACTTGGCTCGTATTCTTCAGGATTAAAAACATGTCCAAAATTATCTCGGTCATCAGCACCTTGCAAAATAAATGCTTGTATAAGGTTTATTAAGTCTTGTTTATTGCAGGTTATTGTATCAAGAGATGGTTGATTATTTAAATAGTTTGTCATAATAGAGAGATTAAAGGGTTTATAATTGATTTTAATTTAGGGCGTTAAATGTACTATTTGAGAAAAGAAAAAAAGGTATTTAATTAATAAAGGTACATTAACAACCTACTACACAATTCGCTTCAGTTGTTAATGTATACCTTCCTTTATTAATGTTGGCTTCACGTATCACGTTGATATTAGCTAATATTGTTCTGTGTCAACAACATTTTTCTTTAATATCAGAGCGTGCCCCCAAACCTGTTATCTTAATAATAGATTGTAAATCTATTAAATATCAAATTAAAAAAGAGAGCATAGGAGTTACCCTATGCTCTCATACCTGCTATGCAGGGTCATTCTCAACAGTTGCTTCAACTGCAGAAACAGTTGCTGTCTTAGCAACAGCAATACGCTGAACAGGAATAATTGTATCTTCCGTCTTATCAGAAATATCAGAGATAGTTTCTGTACGGTAAATCAATTTTCCGTCAACAGATAAGATTGGTTGTCCACCTTTCTTAACTGACATTTTACGAGGCTCGTGACCTTCGTAAGCTGGAGTAAGACTGTCTGTTGTAACAATCTTAATACCCGCATAACCACGAGCTTTCATCAAAGCGTCAAAGTCTGCGCCTTTAACAAGACCTTGCATTGCATTTAAACGCTCTAATGGCGCTCTAAACAATGCATATCTTGCATTTTCAAACTCTGCACCACCACGGATAACAAAGTTTGATTCTTTAACAAGAATCCAACCCATTTCAGGATTAGATTCACTAACATTAACAACAGTGTTAGGGTTAGATTTTGGTGTTGTGATTGTGAATTTCATAAAATAAGAATTAAAAATTAATAAATAAATAAAAACAATGGCGGGTATACCGCCCAAAATATAAAAGGTGTGGGTGTATGTTGGAGGTGGTACTCACTCAAAAACCCAAAAATATTTCCAAAAATTTTCTAAAAAATTTGGAATTGTCATACCTCTACCCTACCTTAGCTATATGATAACTGAAGACTTACTCCTACAACGAGGTTATACTAAATTAGAAGGACATATCATAAGAGAAGGTTCTTTAGGTACATGGAGAGATCCTATGGATAAGTACCTATTAGTTATATCAAAACCATTTGACGGTAGATCATCCGTTAGATTAATACTACCAATAGCCCCTAATAAAGAAAACATAGTCTTAGATATACCTTCTATAGCAACTATAGACGACTTAGATTATACCTTATATTGGCTAATAGAAGAAGATAAATCACATTTACTATGAGAAAAATATATACAATAGACCTATCTAAACTAGATATGCCTTTTGAGTCATTTGAAGCTCACTACTGTACAGAAAATAAAGAAGGCTTCTTAATACCTTCACAAGAAGCTATAGAGAAATATAATATAGGTTATATAGAGTCTGAGCTAATAGATGCTCCAATGTTATACATAAACAAATAAACTATGAAACTACTAAGTAAAGTAAAAGCATTCCCAGTAGAACTATTAGTGATATTCCCAATACTGTTCATACTATCATTTGTAATAGATTATTACATCAGTATAGGTGATTATGATACAGCTTATGTCTATGATAAAATAGGATCTACTGTAATGGTTGCAGGAGGCTTAGTTATAATCTATAAGCTAAGTTCTTATCTCTATAGAGGTTTTAAATATAAACAATGGTAGCAATTTATATATTAATAGTTTGGTTATTATACTACGCTATAGAGGGTGTACAAGATGCTCATACCTTTCATAAAGCTTATAAGGCTAATGATTTTGATAATGATGTATTAGGGTTAGATATTCACGTATACAAAGTACTACAAAGACTTTGTTTATTATCTTCTACCTTAATGTTAATGGCTATATTAGATTATAGTTATATGATTACATTAAGTAACATACTTGAACTATCTGTAATACAGCCACTTATAAGTAATGGATTATACTTTTATACTAGAAATAAACTAGATAGTAAGGTGTATCCTGATAGATTCTTTACAAGTAAGCTAAAAGATGATAGTTCAGCTTTGATAGATGTAGATAAGTTTAATGTTAGATTAATTTTATTTATCTTAGGATCAAGTAGTTACATTTATTTTAACTATTTTATGCAATAATTGTTTGGAATTTACAAATATGATACGTATACTTGTATATGCGATTTTATTGATATTGATTTAAATAGGCTACCTCCTTAAAGAAGAGGTGGCTTATTTTATGAAAGGTCTATAGATTATCAGTGTTAAAACTGATAGGTTTAACCAAAGCGTCTGAGTAGTTTAATGGCAGAACTTTACCGCAAGTGGCTGTGGTATTAACCCTGAAATATAGGGAAGGTGAGGGTTGGAATCCCTTTTAGGACGCTTTATTATTAGATAGTACCTCCTTCTAGCCCAGTCGGGCAATTCAACTATAATGACTATACCTAGACTCTCCATCTAGGTATTTTTATTTTACAGATATTTGGAAATTAGAAAGATGTGGTATATATTTGCTTATATGGAGAAGAGAATTAAGTTACCTAGTAAAGATATAAAGACATTTTACAGGTTATATTTAGAGTTAATGAAGCCTATTCTTAGGATTAAAGATACAGAAGCTGATGTACTAGCTGGTTTATTGTATTATAACTATATTAAAAAGCATATAACTGATCCTAAAGACAGATATAAACTTGTATTTGCTACAGATACTAAGGTAGCTATTAGAGAATCTATAACTAATAGGAATAAAGTAGCTATGACTAGAGCTGTATTTGAACAGACTATAGGTTCTTTGAGAAAAAAAGGTATAATTATAGGTTATTCTGGTGAAGAAAGACTGTTAGAGAGTATAATTGTTAACCCTGAAGATAGTTTTACACTAAGTTTCACTATAGATATATCTAATGGAAAGGACTAGCATGAATATCTTTACAGCTATATACTTGAATAATGACTTAGATAAGTATATAAAAGACTTAATTAAGTATGAAAGTATTATAAGCACTTGGCAATCACAACATGTAGACCATACAGCTGATATTTTAACAGAATTTGATGATCAAATTATAACACTTACAGTACAATGCAGAAAAAAGTAGAGGAGATTATAAAACAAGTTGCTGTTAAACATGGTATTAGCTTTGAAGTAGCTAAAGCTGCATGGGAATCTCAGTTTGAATGTGCTAAAAGAGGTATAGCAGAGTCAGATGTAGACAACTGTGAGTCATTTCCTAACTTTAGACTGACTAATCTAGGTATATTTTACGCTAGATGGGATATAATTAACGCTATTAAACATACAAGACATGGAACATATATTAAACAACCACATTAATATGGATACAGAATTAGAAGTAGTTAGAATAATGATAGACACTGATACTAATGTTGTATCTAGAGTTAGAAAAGTTATAGATTTAGGTGATATTCTTACAATAGAAGAAGCTAATCCTAAGATGAGAGAGGATTTAAATGAGAACAATCTTGTATATTTAAATATAGGGTATGATGAGATTATAATTGTAGATAAATACAAGAGAATCAAGAAATTATGGTCAGAATATAAGAAATATATAGCTGATAAAGAGTCAAAACCTTTTAGACACTTGTTAAGTTAATTAATAAGTGTTATATTTGAAGTTCAATTTTAATAAATTATAGTATGGAAGAGGCTAAGGAACATTTAGAGGAGATTAAGCAAGGTGAATTAATTACACCTGGAGGTTATCGTTATATTGAGAACGAAGGATTTAAAATACGTAACTCTGTGGTAAACAGAAGGTTAGTAGAAGACGATGAAACATTTGAGGAATACAAAGTTAGAACTAAGCTTGCTAAGTCACATTTAAAGCAAACTAAGCGAGGTAATTATATCTGGCTATCTAAACGTATTATGAGAAAAGAAGATGTAGAATCTGAACAAGCTTTTAAGTTTTTTGAGAAGTGTAACATGGGAACATATAAATCTAATAAAGATGGAGAGAAAGATAGTATTTAAATGTACACACAATGGATGTGAAGTTAATAATGAAGAACTTACAGTTGTTATACCTGAAGCTACAAACGGAAGTGGCTATCACGCTTACTTGTTTACAAGAGAGTATTATAGCTGTAAGTATTGCGGTAATACAATAGAAGATGATAATTTTAATCTATTTTATGGAGATAAATCTATAGATGAGGTACTTGATGAATTTAAAACAGAGACAGCTATTGTTAAACCTGTTAAAGATAGAGGCTCATATTACTATAGAGGTAGAGATAAGAGAACTGTAGAGCCTATTACATTTAATGGAGGAACACAGAAAGCTACTGCAGCTGATAAGGCTATGGTAGAAAAAAACATGAGAAGAATTGCAAATAAAAAATAATTAAATTAAACATTATGGAAGAGAGAGTACCAAGACCTATTAAAGCTTATATCATTGTAGAAAATCCAATTGAGAAGCCTAAAACTAAAATTAAACTATCTGAAGCAGATCAACAAGCTTTTGTAAATGAACAATTAGCTAAGGTGCAGAAAGTTAAAGTTATTGCTGTAGGCCCTCAATGTGAAGCAGTTAAAGTTGGTGATGAAGTTAAAATTAAGACTGCTGACTTTTTGAGAGGTGAACCTATGTGTGGTGAAAAGTATATTGCCTTTACAGAAGGTAACGTTGTAGCAATTTATTAATATGGGAGCTATACTTGAAACATTAGATACAAACATAAACTTTTGGACAGCTAATCCAAACTTCTTATCTGTTACTAAGTTCAAGGATTATCATTCTAAAGATAAATCAAAGGGTAAAGAAAGTAGCTCACAGATAATGTGGGCTATTGCTCTTTGCTTAGATATGAAAGAGGGTAACACCTGGATTAATGTTCCAGAGGCTGAGAAAAAAAGAATGATAGCTGAAGACTTTATAGGAGATAAAAAGTTTAATTGGGAGACTAAAGAAATTAAAGAGTTGTATACAGAGTACTATGAGCGTTGTTTAACAATAGCTGAGAAGATGCTTAGAAACTTTAATTTAAAGCTTGTAGATAGACAACAGTTAATTGATAAGACTAAGTATGACATGGATACAGCTGATCAATTAGATAAGATGATATTAAACACAGGTAAAATCTATTCACAGTATGAAGAGATTATGAACATGTTTAAACAAGAACAAGCTAATGGAAAAACCAGAGGTGGAATTAAAGAATCTGCAGGAGAATTAGGATTAATATAATGCCTTTTATACGAATAAATAATAGAAAGAACTTTTTATTAGACGATGTACCAGATTTACATCCGTCATCAGCAGGCTATTTAACTTTTTGGAGAGAGCAGAAGAAGAGAGTTATAGAAGGCTTCTGGGGAGTAGATGATGATAGAGTTAACTTAGATATTTCAATAACGCATATTGAAGATATAGAAGGTCAAAACAAGTGGAGATGGATGCCTCCCCAACTTTACTTCTATGTAAATCTTACACAGATAGAGATGGAAGATGAAAACTCTGTAGCATCTGCTCCTATATTAACTAGACCTACATTAAGGGATACTGAGTGGGAGATATTCTATAATTGGATAGAGGCTAGAGGATTTAGTGGATTTGAAGGAGATGATGATTATACTTGTTTAAGGGAGGTACTAGACGTAGAATTAGGACATAAGACTATATCTGATTTAGCAGCTAAGAAATATGAATCAGCATTTAAAACTCCTGATAAATTAAAAAGTTATATACCAGCTAGAGATTACTTAAGAAAGCTACATGATAGAAATTTAGGTAAACCGTTATATCAAAATAAGGCTAAAGACTTAATGTTGTTAGGTAGCCGAGGTATTGGTAAGTCTTACAGTGTAGGTAATGGGGTTATATTACATGAACTTATTACTGATGGTAAAAAGAGATATGATAAAGAACCTAGAAGAGTTGAGATATTTGTAGGAGCTGGTATAGCTTCTAAATCTACTGACTTACTTGAAAAAGTAGAGAATGCTATGAACAGTCTTAAAGGTGCTTGGGCATATAACACAGATAATGAAATACCTTCACCTCTTAAAAAGTCAATGTCAGGCACTTTACTTCCTAATAATAAAAGAGGTTGGAGAGCTGTATATGAGAAAAAAGTAGCAGGTGAAATGAAAGAAGTTGGTAGTAGATCTACTATTAAACACGGTATCTACACTGTAGAAAATCCAGAGGCTGCAGCAGGTACTAGACCTACTGTAATGATTATAGAAGAGGTAGGTTTATTAGAACCTGTACTTAAGGTACATGCATCTAATGAAGCTTGTCAAACAAGAAATGGTAATAAGTTTGGTTCTTCTTTCTACATAGGTACTGGAGGTAACGTTGATAAGATACAAGAATCAGAGATTATATTTAGAGATCCTGAAGCTTATGGATTTTTAGGATTTAATGATGAGTGGGAGGGTAGTTCTAAACCTATTGGATTTTTTATACCTGCTTATTATGCTAACAATGAATTTAAAGACCACAACGGTAATACAGATGTAGATAGAGCTATAGCTTTTTATGAAAAGCGTAGGGATGAGAAAAAAGGTGCTAGGTCATCTAATGCTCTTGATATGGAGATGATGAACTACCCTATTAAACCTTCAGAGATGTTCTTAAATAGTAACAAGAATATGTTTCCAGTTGCTGATTTAAAAGAACAACTATCAGAGATTAAAACTAAACCTCATAAGTATGAAGATTTAACTTGGTTTGGTGAATTAGTTACTGGATCAGAAGGTAAGATAGTATGGAAGAATAAAGAAGCTTCAGGTTTACTTAGAGAGTGGCCTATTAAAGATAATAAAAACAAACCAGGACTTATACAAATATTTGAGATGCCTAAACTAGATGGTGAAGGTAAAACAATGGGTAATAGGTATATAGTTGGTACAGATACTTATGATGATGATGAGAGTTCTACATTATCGTTAGGTAGTGCTTTTGTAATAGATACATTCTTTGATAGAATTGTAGCTGAGTTTACAGGTAGACCTGAGACTACAGAGTTCTATGAGATAACTAGAAGATTAACACTATTCTATAACGCTGAGAATAACTACGAGCAGAATAAAAAAGGTTTATTCTGGCATTATGAGAAAAAGAATAGTGTACATTTATTAGCTGAAACACCTAAATCATTAAGTGATACATCAGATGTTAAGATTCTAAAAGTAGGTAATAGAAAATACGGTACTACAGCTACTGTTGCTGTTAACGCTTATGCGTTAAGGTTAATTAATAGTTGGTTAGTATCTCCAGACCCTACTGCAGAAGAGGATAGTGGAAGATTAAATCTACATAATATTAAGTCTATAGGATTATTAAATGAATTGATATCCTATAATCCTAATGGTAACTTTGATAGAATTTCAGCATTAGGTATGGCTTTGATTTTGAAAGAAGATAAATATCAACTATATGATCATTCTCCTAAAGAAACTGTTAAGGTTAAAGATTTAGCTCAAGATGCTTTCTTTACAAGCAGATTTAATAAGAATGCTCTACCTAATTCTAATGATGGTTGGTTAGATACAATGAATGGTTTTATGGAATTAAGCCATACAAATCGCAGAAATAATTTTCCAAGATACTAACAAATGATTATTTAATTTGTAATTTAGAAGAATATGTTGCCAGATACTAGCGTTATACATTTTCCCGCACAGAAGAAACCTTTTAAACAAAAGAATACTGAGTGGAGAAAAAAGAATATAGATTCTGCAGAAAGTTTAATCTTTTGGAGACACGAAGGTCTTAGAAAGAATGTAAGAAACAAGCAGATCAATTATAATTTATATAGTAATATCTTAGATCCTAATGATGTAGAGATAGCTATAAACCCTTTTCAGTTGAAGCATTTAACTATGCCTTCAACTATGCAAAACTACCCAATAGCCAATCCTAAGATTGATTTACTTGTAGGTGAGGCTATTAAACGTGGTATTGAGTATAAGGTTAGAGTAATTAATGATGACGCAATCTCTAATAAAGAGAATGAGCTTAAAGATAAGTTCTATGAGCTACTAATATCAGAGTTTCAAAAAGAATCAATAGATGAAGAATCTTTAAAGAAGAAACTTGCAGCTTTTGATAAATTTAAAAACTATGAGTATCAAGATTTAAGAGAACGTACAGCTACTCAAATATTAGCACACTTATCGCAAAAATTAAGATTAGATCAAAAGTTCTCTAAAGGATTTAAAGATGCTTTATTAGTAGCTGAAGAAGTTTATTTAGTTGACGTAATAGTTGGAGAACCTATAGTAGAAAGATTAAATCCTAAGCATGTACACGTTGTAAGATCAGGTTTATCTCCTTATATAGAAGATGCTGATATCATAGTTATAGAGAATTATCTATCACCAGGTAGAATTATAGATGATTATCATGAAGATTTATCACCTGATGAAATAGACTCTATTGAGAATGGTACATTCACAGGAGGACCTAATACAGGTGGTGGTAATATTGATATTGGTATGTTCAAACCTACTAATGTTGATCCTGAACTTATAGATACTAAAGTATTTGAAAGTGGTACACCTTATAGAAATACATTTGATGCTTATGGTAATATTAGAGTTTTAAAAGTATTTTGGAAGTCTAGACGTAAGATGTTAAAGGTTACTAAGTTTGATGAGTTTGGAGATGAAGTAGTTTCATTAGAAGATGAAAACTATAAAATTAATGAGATGATAGGAGAATCATCAGAAGTCCTTTGGATTAATGAATGGTGGGAAGGTCATAAAATTGGTGGTGCTAATATGAAAGGTGCTGCTAATGCTTTATATAAAAGAATGAGACCTAAGCCAGTACAGTTTAGAAGTATGGAAAATCCTTCTAAGTGTAGTCCTGGTATTATAGGAACAATATATCAAACTAATGATAATTCAGCTGTATCCTTAATGGATAGAATGAAGCCTTACCAATACATGTATAATATTTTAATGTACAATGTAGAGTTAGCTATTGCTAAGAATCACGGTAAAATTATGTCATTAGACTTAGCTAGAATCCCTGAGAATTGGGATTTAGATCAATGGATGTCTATTGCTCAAAGTATGAATCTAGCAATCTATGATTCATTTAAAGAAGGTAATAAAGGTGCTGCTAAAGGTAAACTAGCAGGTGGACAACAATTACCTACTCCTGTTATTGACTTAGAGATGGGTAACACTATCCAATTATACATTGAAATGCTTAGTTATATTAAACATGAACTAGGTGAGATTTCAGGTATATCTGAAGCAAGACAAGGACAAATTTCTACAGAAGAAGCTGTAGGCAATGTACAAAGAAAAGTAGCTCAATCAAGTCATATAACAGAATACTGGTTTGCAGAACATGAATTTACTAGAAAGAGAGTACTTGAAGCTTTGCTTGAGACTGCTAAATATGCTTGGAAAGATAAAGGTAACAAGAAAGTACAATTTGTACTATCTGATGGAGCTACTGAAATCTTTAACTTAGATGGTGCACAATTCAATGAGATTGACTTTGATATTGCTATTACTACTGGTATAGATGATAACATTAGAAACCAATTGAAAGATTTAGCTCATGCAGGTTTACAAAATGGATTATTAAACTTCTCTCAGTTGATGGATATTATGATGACTGAAGATACTGCATCTATTAGACGTAAGATTGAAAAATCAGAGATGGATAAGATGGAGCAATCTCAAAAGCAAGAAGAAGAAAAAATAAATATCCAACGTGAACAAATGCAAGCTGCTCAAAAACAACTTGATGATACTAGACAGTTTGAATTAGAAAAACAATCTAGAGAGTTCTCTGATAACGATAAAGAGCGTGAACTTAAGTTAACTATCGCACAAATGCAATTAGAATCTAAAGAATCTAATAAAAATGATTCAGGTAGAGCTGAAGCTTTAGAAAAAATAAAAGTTCAATTAACTAAGTTGCAACACGATAAAGAGATAAAGGATAAACAACATGCTGAAACAGTTAGATCAAACATGAAAAATGAAGAACTAACTGAAAAAAAGATAATTGCAGATAAAGCTAAAAGTGCTAAAAAGCCATAAAAACTTTACAGTATTTTTATAAGAATGTTAGGAATTGTCAAAGTTGTTTAGTTAAATTAGTAAATTAAAGAGAGAGAATATATGAGTAAGGAACTATTTGAAGGTATTAATTTAGATTTATTAGCAGGGGTAGAAGCCTCATTTGATAATAAAGCTGTAACCAGTGCTCAGAGCGTTGACACTGATGATGAAAATAATGATAAATTAGACGATAAATCTAATGATAAATTAGATGTAGGCGGTTTAATTAATGTTGAGGAGATTGCAGACTTAGATGAGCCTGTCATTTATTCTAAAGATAAAAAAGATATTGATGATAAGACTCCCTCTGAAGATAAGAGTGTTCCCTCAACTCCTCTCTCTTCCTTGGTCTCAACTCTTGTAGATGAGGGAGTTTTACCGTCACTGGACGAAGAAGAATTAGGTGAAATTAAATCAGCATCTGACTTAATTGCTATAATTAACAAACAAGTTAAGAGTAATGAGTTTGCAGATTTAACAGAAGATCAAAAAGAATATTTAACAGCTTTAAGATCTGGAGTACCTAATGAAGCTTATAGACAGCAAAAAAGTATAGAGTCTCAGTATAATAACATACAAGAATATAATTTAGAATCAGATGATTCATTAGAATTAAGAAAGTTGTTAATTAAACAAGACTTTATAATTAAAGGGTATGATGAAGCAACAGCTACAAAATACTCAGAGCGTTCTGTGAATTTAGGAGAAGATGTTGATGATTCTAAAGCTGCATTAAAAAGATTACAAGAGTATCAAAAACAAGCTACTAGTAATCTTCTTAAAGAAGCTGAAGAGTCTAAAAAGGCTGCTGAAAAAGCTGCAGAAGAAAGACTTAATACTATCAAAGATAAAATTAAGTCTACTGAAGAGATTCTACCTAGTATGAAGATTAATACTAAATCTAAAGATAAAGTATATGATTTACTTACTAAGCCAGCAGGACAAGATTCTAACGGTAATCCTGTTAATGCGATTGTTAATTCCATGATTAATGATCAGGAGTACTTAATTAAATTAGCTTATTTGCATCATATCACAGATGGTATGACTAAATGGGATAAGATTGTAAGTACGTCTAAATCTGCAGCAATTAATAAGTTAGATGAACAACTTAAAAAAGAAGAATTTGCTCGTCAAACAGCAGATACAAATTCTGGAGCTACAGGCTCAAGAGCAAATAAAGGAAATAAATCAATAGCAGATGATATTTTAAATGCTTTTGGTTCAATGATATAACAACAAGTTAAAAATTAAAAACAATAAATATGACGTTAATTTCACCATTACAGATGACAGACGCTTCTACATGGAAGGGTCTTACAACTGATAATCACTTGGGAGCTATTTGGCAACAAGCGCCACAAAAGGCTTCTGACATGATTACAAAAATTCAAGCAGCTAACTTTGGTAACAACATTGATACCATGCTAGCTCAATTTCCAACTCTAGAATTTGAAGATGACAGAGACTACACATGGGAACTTGCTTCTCCTGCTTTAGACAATGTACCTTTGATTGAATGTAGAATTGATGGAACTGCCATCACTGCTACTGATGAGCCAGGATTGAACTTCACAACTTTTGAATTAGTTTTTGGTAAAGACTGGTTTGATGACACTCAACGTATTGTTGGTGAAAAAAATGAAGTTTACCCTATCTTAATCGTAGGTGAGCCAGTTCAAGAAGGTAGTAACTTTGTTTACACTTGTCGTTTAGACACAGGTGACAACAACTTGTTCTTGCCTTATGATGAAGCTGTTGCAGGAAAAAGATTCTCTGGTGAGTTCTCTCCAGTAGAAAGAGCTTTCTCTGAAAAAGGACATCAAACTCACTACAAGTCTAACATTACCATGAGAAATGCATTCACTCAAATTAGAATGATGAAAACAACTCCAGGTAACTTGAAAGGACGTAAAATGGGTACTGCATTGTTAGATGCTAACTCAGGTAAAATGTTCAAAGTATGGCAAGATTATGAGTCTTACAGATTTGACTTTGAGTTTAGACAAGACATCAACAGAATGTACATGTTTGGTACTCACAACAGAACTGAACAAGGTGGTTATGAAATTTCTGGTAAATCAGGTTTCAAAATCAAAGAAGGTGCAGGTTTGCGTCAGCAAATGGAAGCAGCTAATACTGAGTATTACAATACTTTCTCTATCTCTGATTTAACTGAAAGATTGTTAGATTTGTCAGAAGGTAAAATTCCTGGCGATAGACGTGAGTTTGTTATGAGAACTGGTGAACGTGGTGCTTACTTATTCCATAAAGCTTTAGAAAACAACACTCAATTGTATACTCCATTATTTGTTAATGATCGTGTTTACAAAGCTGGTAAAACTGCAGGGTTGTCTACTCAAATGCCTTTAGGATATGGTGGTCAATTTGTTGAATATATGGGCCCTAACGGAATTAAAGTTACTTTGTCTGTTGACTCTATGTATGATAACAGAGATAGAAATAAATTAACTCACCCTGATGGTGGTGTTGCTGAATCTTACAGATTTGATATTATGGACATCGGTACTAACGATGGTCAACCAAATATCCAAAAAGTAGGTATTGCTGGTATGCCAATCATCCACAAGTATATTGCTGGTTTGAGAAATCCATTTGATCCTGATGGCGCTGTAAGTGCAGTAGGTTCAGCTGTAGATGCTTGGGAAGAGCATAAAATGTTCATCGGTGGTGTGATTGTAAGAGATCCATCTAAGACTGCATCATTTATTTCAAATATTCAAGCATAATTAGAATAAAATTATTATCTTAGCCTCTCCCTAGCAATGGGGAGAGTGCTAAATAATAAAAAGTTAAATTTAAAGAGAGGAAAATTATGGGAACATTTAAATTACCTAATCGCAAGATTAAAGTAAAACCAATTATGAGGTCAAGAGGATTAATTACTGATCCAGAACATGAAGCGTTCTTTTTAGTAGGAAGTTCAACAATCAACATTACTGCACCTAGAGATAGAAGTGGTAAAATTATTTGTCCATTAGATGAAACTGAGAGAGCTTTTTTTGAAGATAAAGAAGAATCAGGAATGTCATTTGACAAAGGAGATTTATCTCCATATAAAAAAGAAAGAAACTTTTGGGAAAGTCATAGAATTAAACTAGGTAAAGATGTTAGGATTCTAGATTTAGCTAACCCTAAAGATTATATAGATTATAAATTGTTATTATCTAATAAAGATTTAATTGCTTCAGAACCTAAAGAAGAACTTAAAAAAAGAACATATAAATATGTTTTAGTTCCAGAGGATCACGAGCAAGCTACTAGATTAACTATTAGAGATAAACAAAAAGAAGCATACAAGTTCTTTGGTAAAATGGAAGACAGTATTGATGAAATGACAAATTTCTTAAAACTGTATGGTAAAAAAGTACCTAGCGACGCTAAGAAAACTTGGTTACAAGATCAAGTAGGTAAAATGATTGATGAGAATGTAGATACTTTCTTAGCTATTGCTAAAGATGCATCTAAAGACTTAAGATTATTTATTGAAGAGTGTGTATTTGCTGGTATTGTTAAGAAAGAAGGACGTAAATATTTCTTACAAGGTGGCGAGCCTATGGCTAACGCAGGTGAAGTTCCACTTATTCAAAATGCTATTGAGTTTTTATCAAATAAAGCAAATAGCGATATTTACATGAATTTAAAAGCTAGATTAGAAACATCTAAAAAATAATTAACTAATGACCTCAACTGAGATGAAGAAAGAGTTTCTTATCTTGTACGATAAGATAACTAATTTTGATGCTCCTGGCTATAAAGACAGTGAGATAGAAACTTTCTTAAATAAAGCTCAAGAGAGATACATGTTAAGAATTTTAGATGTATATGGGAACAAATATAGACAAGGATTTGAAGCTACTGAGATAAGACGTAAAGGTCTCTCAGAGCTTCTTAAATCTGCAAATCTTAATACTTCCGATATATCTAATAGTCAAGTAGGAGTTATGCCTAATGGAACGTTCTTTGATCTACCTACAGATTTTTTATTTGCAGTACAGGAGAGTGCTATAATATCATCAAGTGATTCATGTATAGATGGCAAGGTTGTTAAAATAAAACCAGCCACTCATGATGAGTATAATATTAATATAGATAATCCTTTTAAAAAACCTTCTAGCAAGGTTATTTGGAGATTAGATGTAGCATCTGATTCAAGTATTAAAAGACATGAGCTAATATGCGCAAGTGACTTTACTGTAAGTGAATATAACTTAAGGTATATTAAACAACCTGCTAATATTGTAATAGGTACACAAGATTGTGAATTAAACTCTATAACACATAGAGCTATCATAGATGAAGCTGTAACTATAGCAGCAGGAGCAGCAGATCCAGAAACATATCAAATAAAAATAAATGAGCAACAACGCTCTGAATAATAATTAAAACCTAAAATTAAAATGGCAAGAATAGCTAAAATTTCAGCTTTAACACCTAAGCCTAAAACTAAAACACAAGCGATTCATGTGTATGCTAAAAATCACAATGAATTAATTGATGTTGTAAATGACATTACAAGTGAAGAAGGGGTGCTAGTAGCTGATTTAATTGTAGAAAAAACTAGTGGAGCAGGTACATCAATTGCATTACCTAAATCTACAGTAACACAAGGTACAAATATTACAACTGGTGTTACAATTAATGCTCAATCAGGAGTAATTACTACTGTATCTTTAACAACTGCAGCTTCAACAGTAGCTGGACCTTTTGTAGTAACAAATAGCGCATGTTTAGCTACATCAGTAATTCAAGCAACTGTTCAATACGCTAATGGTAAAACAGGATTCCCTGTATGTCTAGTAGAAGCAGTAGCAGCAGGATCTTTCAATATTAGATTGATCAATGTTCACACATCTGCAGCATTGAACGATGTAGTAAAAATTCACTTTGCAATTCTTTAAAATTTATACAGATTATATTAACTTAAAACAAAAATTAAAATGGCAACATTTTCACAAAACGACATCACTTTATTATTTGTAGGTGGTGCAGCAACAAAAACAACTGGCTCTATTGCAGCAATGAACCAATATGAAATTGGTATCTTTACTCCAGCAGGTGCAAGAGTTACAGAATTAAGTGCAGCAACTGTAACTGAATTTATTGTAGTTCAATCTAGAGGTGCTTCTTTAGCTCCAATTGTTTCTCCAATTATTAAAAAAGCAGACGTAGTTAAAGCTTCTAGAAAAGTTTATACTGCTGCTACAGAACAAGTTGATTATATTGGTTACAATACTTCATCTGGAAGCATTGATGCAATTAATGACAACTTGTACAGAATTAGATTGTCTATGGATGAGTCTTTGACTTCTAATCATGGTCGTATTTATATCAAAGATGGTGTATACCAATCTGACGCATCTGCTACTCAAGTAGAGATTGCTAATGGTTTAGTAGCTTCTTTGATTAACAACTTTAAACGTGAGCCTGAGAAAACTATGAAGTTTGAGCGTGTAACTAGTTCAACTGTTACAAGTGCAACTACTGGTACATTAGATGTTAGATATGGTTCTCCATATGTAACTGCAGCTACTGATATTGATAACAGTGCAACTGGTACAACAATGGTTGTTGGTGATTATTTAGTTATCTTAGGTGTAGCTTATAAAGTTATTGCTTTAGATAATACTAATCAAATTGCTACATTAGATGTACCTTATCAAGGGGCTACTAACTCAGCTGTAGCTGATGCAAGTGTATCTTTTATTCAAGCTGCTGACGCTGCTATTGGTAACTGGGGTATTAAAATTTCTGGACGTCCTTGTAAATTTGTAGTAGGTAAAATTGCTTACAAAAAACAAAGATGGATAACTTCTATTCAAGATTTTGGTACTACTACTATTACTAACTCTGTTGGTGCATCTGAAGGAAACGGTACAACTGAACAAGCTCAAGAGTTTGAATACTTCATGAGAGGTAATGATTCTGAGAACTTCCACATGGGAGAACCAAACATCTTTGCACGTATTAACGATGTTGTTACAGGTACTAACTATGACCAAATCTTCTTAAACATTGAAGAAACTGGTGGTTCTTTATCTATGAACAAACGTAAGAAACAAATCGCACTTTTACTTCCTGAAACTGCACCTAACTATGCAGTAACTGGTACAGCTGATGATATCACTGACGTTCTTGAGGTATTGATCTATGGATCAGCTAACGGAAATTTAGCAATATAATTAAATAATTCTAGGGGTAGGTTGAGTTTATTCTCAGCCTCCCCTATTTTTATATAAATCTCTAAAAATCAACAAATGGCATTATCACCAAACATAGGGAATATATCTATAACTAATTCACACAGCACTATATCTATAACAGATACTACTGGTGTTTATAATGTTACAACAAATCCAGGAGGCTGGGAAACTCCAAACATTGCAGGATCAGCAGTTACTGCGGCTAGTCTTACTTTGACATTTAATGGAGGAACAGCTCAAGTAGTTGATGTAACATCACAAATACCAAGTACAGTTACTGGAGATATAGTTTTTAATGATATAACTATTGATGATTATGCTGATGGTAAAGCTACTATAGTTTATACAATAACTACAGCTAGTACAACTTACACTAAAACATTAAACATGTTATTCACTTGCATAGCAAGAGAGAACATTGACGCTATGTGGGCTAATATAGCTGGTAAGTTTTGTGCTAATAGTTGTAGTATTAAAGATGCTATAGAAGATGCTAATACAGCAGAAGGTCTATTAAGAGCTTTAAAATCAGCAGGAGCTTGTTGTAATGATACAACTTGTGTTGATAAACTACTAGAGACAATAAACAAATTTACAGAATTTGACGATTGCAGCGGCTGCTGCTAAACTTTTAAAATATAATAATATGTGCGCATGTTCAGGCTCTTGCAATTGTGAAGAAATTATAACTCTACCTACTGGTGTAGCAGGTACAGACGGAGATCAAGGTTTATTTGGAGGCTTTTCACTAGGTTGGAAGTTTAATACTTCTACTTCAACGTCACCAGCGTCTACAACTTTAAGATTTAATAGTACAACTTATAACTTAGTTAGTACTTTATATATAAACGATACTAACACAGATTCAGTAGACTCTGCGGCTTTTTTAGATGCTTTTACTAATTCAAGTAACTATGGATTGATTAAAATATTTAAAGTTGACGACTCTAGTAAATTTTGGATGGGTACTATAACAGGTAATACTGATAGTGGTACATATCATACAATAAGTGTAACTTATATTTCTCATAATGGAGCATTTGCAGCAGATGATGAGTTGGTTGTATCATTTGTACCTAAAGGAGCTACAGGTAGTACTGGGGCAACAGGAGCTAGTGGAGCAAGTTATTTTTCATATGATGCTAATAATTACAGTCACACTGGAGGGGGTGGTTCTGAAACACTAACAACTATATCATTACCTTCTAATACTTTATCTAGTAACGGGCAAGCTTTAAAAATAGAATTAGACGGTACTACAGCAGCTACAGCAAATTCAAAGGCAATAGTTGTATCTTTTGCAGGAACTACTATAGCTACTAATTCAACTACAACTGCGCCTAACAATAAAAACTTTAAAATTTTAGTTAGCGTAAGAAGATCTAGTAATACAGTAGTACACTGTAGTACAAGTATAGTTTTTGACGGTATTGCTGCTCAAACTAGCTACGCTGCTGTAACAGCTTTAACGTTGAGTACTACAAGTTATAACTTTAAAGTAGATGTAACTTCTAGTGATGTAAACGGTGTTGTTATTGTAGATTCATTGTCTTATAAAATATACTAAGATATGTCTTTAACTACTGCTATATTAAATAATAGAATATTAAATATACAGGTTAAACAAGCAGCTTTAGGAATTAAGTTAAATACTTCATTACAAGCTGATTATAAAAATCTGATATGTCTTAATAGAAAAAATGTTACTACTACTAACTTATTACAATTATTGTATAGTTATATACCATTTACTAGTGAAGTTTTCTTTGCTAGTAAAATAGATTTTGTATCTTTAGCTAGTGGAACTGGTAATTTAATATTAACTGTTAATTCAGATGTTTATACATTAACAGGAGCTGATATTGAAGATATTGACTTTGTTATAGATAGTTATGTTAATTCTATAAATTCAACAACAACACCTCAATATAAAGCATTTAAAATAGGTTCTACAATGTATGTATATTCATATGATAATACAGCTACATTTAGTGATATTTTTACATTTACATCAAGTACAACAAATTTTACAGGAACTATAACTAATTTAAGCACTGATTATAGTGAAATTTTAGATATCTGGAACAACGTAACTTCTGATGAAATTTGTCAAATAATAAACTTTGCCACTTATATAAGTGACGTAACTAAAAAATGTTAGATGAGTCATCAAATAAATAAAGATGCTATTAGAGAAGCTATAGGACTTGATGAAGAGTACTATGTAGCTATTTGGAGAGCTGATGGACATAAAGATAAACAACTAAATAAAGTTGTATTAAGTAGTCTTATAGCAGCTGTTGCACCTGTACCAGCAGCATTAACTAAAGTAGATGATACTAACGTAACATTAACATTAGGGGGTTCTCCTAGTACATCGGTATTAGCTGCAACATCTATAACAGTAGGTTGGACAGGGACATTAGCGGATGGAAGAATAGCGTCGGCTAGTGTTTGGAATGCTAAAATAGGTGGTTCTGGTACAACTAACTATGTAGCTAAATTTACAGCATCTGGTACAATAGGGAATAGTCTTATACAAGATGACGGTTTTAACATAGGTGTAAATAATACACCTCAGTCTAATTACAAAATATACATTAACTCAGATAAATTAGTAGGTTTACAAGTTGTAAACAATGCTCCAAGTGGATCTAATAACTTTGGTCTTGCAGGTTCTGCAGCTAATGCTAATACAGGTTCAAACGTCGGAGTATTCGGTTTAGCATTATTATCAACAGGAGGAACTAACTTAGGTGTAAGAGGACAAGCTGCTAGCCAAGCAGTAACGTCTTCTACAAGTATAGTTGCTGCAGGTTCTAATGTGGGTGGATTCTTTCAAGCAAATGAATCTAGTGGAACAGCTTATGGTTTAGTTGCAACTGCCGATGCTACATCTAATCAAGCATCTTCTACATTTATAGGGGCTTTAATTAGAGCGAATAATGCAAATACAAAATACGCAGTTCAATTAATTGATGGTACAGAAGGAAGTGGTAAGTTTTTAAAATCTGTAACTTCATCAGGACATGGTAATTGGGCGGCATTAGCTATAACAGATGTTACAGCTTCTCTAGGTTCAGCTTTACAATATGTAAGAGTTAATGCTGGAGGTACTGCTTTAGAGTACGCAACACTTTCAGCTGTAACAGGTAGCGGTACTACTAATCAAGTTGCTAGATGGTCTTCTTCAACTGCTTTAGCAGATGGTGTACTAATAGATAATGGAACTACATTAGGTGTTGGCTCTTTAGACTCCGCAGTTGCTTTTAATATGGCAACAGCATTAGCACAAGGAGTAAAAGCTACACTATCAAAAACAAACGGAAATTCTGAAGGTATTTATGGAATAAATATTGTTTCAAATAGTGGTAGAAATATAGGAGTACAAGGTGAAGCAGGTAATTCATCTACTGAAAGTATAGGCGTTAGAGGTGTCTATAAAACAACAGGAGTTACAAATGATAGCACTTCAAGCTATATCTCAGCAGGAAATGGTGCTGCTGGTTTCTTTCAAGCAGGAAGAGCAGGTGCAGGTACTATATACGGTATAATTGCAACTACTAATTTATTTACACCTGATGCAGCAGTTACAGGTATTGCTGGTTATTTTAAAGCAGGTGGAGGTGGTAGTAATTATGCAATTCAATTAGTTGACGGAACAGAGGGAGCAGGAAAGTTTCTTACTTCAGACGCAAGCGGTAGAGCAAGTTGGGCAAGCATATCTACGTCTAACATTGGAACAAATAATTTAACTTCAACAGACAACTCTCGTACATTCACATTAAAAGCAGGTTACACTACTTCTCAATACTTCCAAATCCAAAACACTGGTGGTGAAAACTTTATTAAATGGTTAGGCGATGGTACAACGCAAACGAGAGGGCAGTTCTTTTTTAACGCTGCTGCAAATGGAGGGCAAGAGTTATATGTTATTAGAGCAAAGTCATTTGGAGGATTTGAGAAGTTTAGAGTGCAAGCAGAGGATAATCAAGGAATAGTTGACATTTGGGGAAATCAAGCGTATCAATTAATTTCTTTAAATAGTACAAGTACATCGTATTTTTACAATTCTTTAGCAATAGGAAGCGCAACAGCTTCAGCACGCTTAGATGTTACTGGTTCTGGTTCAACTTCCGCTACTACTACTGCATTATTTAAAAATAGTTCAAGTGCTACTTCATTAGAGATTAAAGACGATAGAACTTCTATATTTGGGAATATTAGTACCTCATATATCAAACTTGACCCTTATGGCGTTGCTGCCTTTGGGATATTGCAGTTCTGCGCTGCTGGTACAACTACTGCATACAATGTGTATGATTCAACTAATGCCGAAAGATTTAGGGTTGAAAGTAGCGGTTTAGTTTATGCAAAAAGAGGTTCAATAGGTACTACTTTAAACTATACAAGTTCAATAAATTTATGGGCAGATGGAACGAGTAGTAGCTTTCATTTAGTTGGTACAAACGGCTCGAATCATACACTTTATTTAGGAAATGATTCTGGGCATGGTTACGCTGAAATAAAAAACAGTTCAGGAGTAACTCAAAGTAGAATATCGGGGAGTGGCGATTCATATTTCTTAAATAATTTAGCTGTTGGTGTAGCTTCTGCATCTG
>Ga0208644_1001167_pt1 | contig 22539 bp, 25 predicted proteins | sample VirMetDEL_Nov_18_FD_184517 | JGI IMG/M metagenome (GOLD analysis project Ga0208644, IMG submission 184517) | Aqueous microbial communities from the Delaware River and Bay under freshwater to marine salinity gradient to study organic matter... | ecosystem: Environmental > Aquatic > Marine >...
TGTAGAAGGTTTAATTTCCTTCTTCAAAGCTTTCCGATTGTCAATGATCTTTTGTTCAAGATTTTTATCCATTATTTAATATATTATAAGATTTTTTTTTTAAATATTTTTATTTTTGTAATATATCTGAAACTATTTTTTTTAAGATACCACCTAATACAACTTCACCAATATCAGCATCTCGAAATCTATCCTTGTTGATTGTATTACCATCATGGCATATACATATGATAACTTTTGAGGCATCAGTACATAAACACATATTTTCATTAAAATCTATCATCTTACAGCCCTCCCCCTGAGAAGATTTTGTAAAGCCTCCCATCTGCCCCCAATGCCTTTTTGTATACACCATACCTGACTCGTGGATCATTCTTATTTGTGAACATTCAATACCTGTTAATTTATAATCATCATCTGGATAACAAAAAATCATTCCCTTTGTACCTACTAAAGAACAACGTTTATCACTTTTCATTACCTCTATACTATGTCGTAGCCACATAGGTAAAAAAATATCATCTGAATCCATATTAGCACAGATCTTATAAGATGCCAGTCTTTTTGTTAAATAATTCCGTTTACATCCAATTGACATTTTTTCTTTTTTGTATTCATACTTTATCTTAAAACCTATAATTTTTTCTGCTTCCTTTATCTCACCCTGAGATTTAAATAATTTTTCGTCAGAATCACCATCCTTCGAATCTAGTATGACCCACTCTAATAAATGTCTGGGATAGTCCTGTTGTTGTAAGTTGAATAACATTAACGGCAACCATTTGGTTCTGTTATAACAGGGGGTTAATATCGATATTTTCGGTAGATCCATTTTATAATATAGCATATAAATTATTTAAATAAATAAACCGAATTATAATTGGTATACATAGAATGACACAAAATAGACATAGAATTTATACAATTAATAATTGGAAACGATATGGTCTTGTTTGTGATGATTACAAAAAATTATATGAAAAAGTAATGAGTATAGATAATTGTGAATTATGTAATGTAAAATTTGATGATACAATTAAAAATCAAAGATGTATGGATCACGACCACCATACAGGATTATATAGAAAAACTCTTTGTAGAAGATGTAATGCCCATTATAAAACGGCTTCTCCAAAAATAAAATGTAATAAAAATATTAATTCATCACATTTATTTATAACATTAGCAAAAACAAAAAATATTTCTGGTAATTATAGTTTTAGTTGGAGATTTCAGAGAAAGATTGATAATGTTATGAAACGTAAATGTTTTAAAACATTAACAAAGGCAATTGCTTTTTCATTCATTCAAATACTTAAAAATCCTCTTCAATAGAACCAGCCTTTTTTAGCATTCTCATTGAATTCTCTAAATTCTTTTTTTATTTCTTCAACAATGGATTTTATTTCTGTAATATCTAGATCTATTTTCTTTACAGCCTCTTGTACCTTTTCAATCGGTTTTTTTTCATCTGGTTTTTTTGAGATATTTGTTAATGCCTCCATTTGCTTTTATCCAAGAAAATAATTTTTCTTTATCTTCTACAACTAAATCTTTATAAAAATCTCTAAATGAATGGTCAATTTCATACCTTGGTAATCCTCCAGCATTGATACATCTATGTTTGCTTATATGTAAGAATGATGGTGAATATAATTCGTGTAGATGGTCGTCTACTCCCCAGTTTTTAATTTTAGGATTGTAAGCAAATTTAAAAATTTCGTAGTGTTTCTTTGATACTAAAAATTGTGTTAATATTTGGGTGTTACCATTAAAACATCCAGCAGCTCCGATATCTTTCGTGCTTTTGAGATTTGTGATACAAGCCTCCAACCACCCATTATCACAATACATAATATCATCTCCAGCAATGTAAAAGTAATCATTATTTTCTTGAATTGCTTTTTCATACAAATGATTCCAAATATAAGACAGATATCCCTTATGTTCATCTCTATCGATGGGATAAAATTGGATATTAACATTAGCCCAAGTCTCAACAAGTTCATATAATTTTTTTCTTTGTTTTTGATCGGAATAAATTCTGTCATCTTTATCAACTCCAATATAAAATTTATACTGATAATCTGAAATGCCTTTATTTACAAATGATACGATACTATTCCATAAATAAGTATCTGTAATACAAAACCATTCTCTGTTTCTTGTTGTTGAAGGAATTAAAATTGCTATTTTCATTTTTATAATATATTAAATATAATTTTTATATAATTCTAACTTAAAAGATGGATTTAAAAACTCCTAGAGATATACCTGAAAATATTGAGGATTGGTCTCCTGAAATTGAAGACCTTTTATCAGAATGGGGTGAAGTTGCTTTATGTTACCAATATCTACATAGTTTCTCACAACGTAAATACAAAGCAAAATATCATCATTTCCAAATTCCAATAATTGTTTTAAGTACATTAACAGGAACAGCAAATTTTGCTATTGATAGCTATGTTCCTAAAGATTTTCAAAGTGGATTTAGTGCTGGAGTTGGATCATTGAATTTGCTCTGTGGTATATTAGGTACATTATTATCTTTTTTAAGATATTCTGAAGTGTATGAAGGTCATAGAATTTCGGCTTTAGCTTGGGCAAAATTATCTAGAAATATTGAAATAGAATTATCTTTACATGATAAAAAAAGAAAACCATGTAGAGATTTTTTAAAAGTAATGAGAAGTGAATACGATAATTTAATGGAATCCAGCCCATCTATAGATCTAGATGTAATACAAATGTTCAACAAAAAATTTGAAGGAAAATATCCTCAAATAAGAAAACCTGTAATTGTAAATGGTTTACGTGAAATAAAACCTTATAAAGGATCTATTACAGTAGATGAAAAAAAAGATCCTGAAACAGGAGAAAAAAATCCGAATTTAATATACTCTAAACCACTTAAAGAACCTGAAGCAATTCATGTAACAATTTCAGAAGAAGAAAAACTCATTTAAGATTAAATCTCTTCTTATATATAGAAATATTTTTTTGTAAAGATGTTGATGCCCATAGTAGATAATAACTTAACCAACCAGCACTCATATAATTCCCTTTTTGTAAATCTTTTTTATGCCTTTCTCTGTACTTCTCTCGGCGTTCTTTGTTCTTATGCTGGGTATAATCTTCATACCGATCGTCCCCAAATTGTGTCGTCCGTATCTTCTTCATTTTCCCATCCACTACATGACTAAATACTGCTTTCCATTTTTTATGTTTAGCAGTTCCTTTTTCAATCTTCATATAAACAGGCATTTATTTATATGTAATAAAATTAAATTAATATTCTTTTTATTTTAATTTCTTCTGGGATTCCTACTTGGTTCAAGACCCAATCAGCATCTATTTCAACAAGACTATTTAATCCCATATCTTTTAATTTTTTTATCTTCTGATCTGATACAGGATTTTTATGACATATCTCGATGCCCTGATAAATTTGCCCTTTGTGTTGAACAGCAATATCAAGAATTGCTACTACTTTGAAATTGTTTTTCCTACATTGTTGATATGTTGGAACTGGATTATTATTTGTTTCAAGACAATCTCCATCAATCATTTTATATCCAACACATTCATCCCACTCTTCATCAAATAAAGTATTTATTGAATTACTATCTTTCATATATTTATAAATAGGTTTATTATGTGTTATTCTCCAAGCTTCATATTCATCTGTAGCATGGTCAATCGGATGAGCATAGTATCCAACAGGATATTCTAACCATACTTCATCTCTATTTCTTGACTGAGATCCAATCATAAAATCTATTTCGTTTGTTTTTAGTTTATATTGAGAATCTATCCATCCCTTTACGATTTCCTTAGCACATTTATGCTTGTAGCTTTCACACTCTTTCCACATGTTTATTTATTATTTGTCTTAAAACTTTAAGTAAAAAATAAATAAATTAAGTTTAAAATATTTAAAAAAAATATTGCTATAATATATAAAATAAATGAATACTAATATGTCAACCTCTTTTATCCTTCAAGAAAAATTTAATCTTCAGAATGCAAACAAACTTTTACACACAGACTTGCTTGATGATGAAACCAAAGCAGGTTTGAAAAAATATATCAAATATTCCAATAATGGTAAAGTTAATGTAAGATACACAATCAATGATATTGGAAGATTATCTATACGTATAGACGATATCAAAACCGATAAAGACGGAAACCCCAAAGATACTTGTCGTTGTCAATACAATATGTATAATGTTGTAAAGGCAACTATCTGTAATGGTATCTATAAAGACTTAGATGTAGAAAATTGTCATCCTAATATTTTAGTACAGATATTCGGTCGTAAAGGTTACAGGACTAAATGGTTAAAAAAATTTATTGAAGAAAGAGATACTATATTTCATCAATTTCATAAACAAGGTATTGATAGAGCAACAGCAAAGATTTTATTTATGTGTGTTTTTTATGGAGGTAAGATTGATACGTGGAAGAAAAAAAATAATGTAAAGTCTGTTCCAGAAATATTTTACAAACTAGAAAAAGAAATTATTAAGAACCGAGATAAATTATTATTGGAAGATGGAATGATGAAATATGTAATTGAAGCAGAAACCAGAAAAGGTGAAAATGGATTTAATATCAAAGGTTCAGCATTATCATACTACATTCAAACTGAAGAACGTAAAATATTATTGTGTATGTACAACTGGTTAAAAGAAAATAATTTTAAAGTAGGTGCTTTGATACATGATGGATTACATATTGATGCTTCTCAAATAGATGATGAATATATGGAAGATTATGTAATAGGATTACTTCAACAAGAAATTTTAAACAAAACAGAATATGAACTACGATTAAAAATAAAACCTTTTAAAGTTCCCGAAGAAGTCAGTGAAATAACCACTGTTGGTTCAGATGAACATGGTGGTATGCTTGTTACAGAAAGTATAAAAAATATTTACCTTGAATGTCAAGGAAGAAAATTTATGAAAATAGACGATGTCTGGAACGATGATGAAAAAAAACACAAAGAAGAACTCAGAAAAATTATAGCACGAATGAATATTTATCTTGATGAACAAGGTGCTATCAAACCTTATTCTACAATGTCTACTGGGAATAGTAACATAATGAAATTTGTTTATCCTACAGAAGATGAATATTTTCTAGAAAAATTATTTCATACTAATCTCAGAAAATTATGTTTTAAGAATGGTTATTGGAATTTTTCTGAAAAAAAATTTTGTAAATATGATGATACTGTTTATACAGCAGTTAAAATAAATAATGATTATACACCATCTACAGAAGAATTTCGGAGACAGGTATATGATAAAATTTTAAATCCTATCTTTGCTAATGATGATGAAATGAGAGATAGTTGGTTGAATACAACAGCACGGGCATTAGCAGGAGATATTGAAGATAAAAACTGGGTTGTCTGTATGGGTGAGAGAGATTGTGGGAAAGGTGTTCTTGTTGGTATGTTAGAAAAAGCATTTGGAAATTATTGTAGAGCAACCAATGGAGAAAATTTTGTATTCAAAAATAATATTGGAGATAGTGCTAAAAGTTTATCTTGGTTAGTACCTTTTGAATTTAAAAGATTAATTTTAACTAATGAGATTACAAGAGATGCTGATAATACATACAAGATAAATGGAAATATTTTAAAGAAGTTAGCAAGTGGTGGTGATACAATAGAGGCTCGTGTTAACCATAAGGATGAAATAAATTTTGTTACTCAAGCACGTCCAATGATGTTCTGTAATGATTTACCTCCTATAGAACCAGCAGATGCTAAAGAAACTTCTTACATTTATTATTTCCCTTCAAAATTTGTTGATGATGATAGAGTCGGAACTACAATTAAAAATGAAGAAACAGATGAGATTATTATTTCATACCATAAGAAAGACGATAATATAAAATCTTGGAGTAGGTCTCAAGACGTAATAAATGCTTTTGTGGATATACTCTTTGAAAGTTATTCAGAAAAAAAACCATTACCAAAATCAATGGAAGCAGCTCAAAAAGATTTTAAAGAAGGTGAATCAGAATATACATTACTAGATGATTTATTATTATACAAAGGGCAAACATACACTGGGTGGGATAATGGTACAGTACAGAAGACTATTGGATTTGATGATTTTGTACCAACAAAGAAACTCAGATACCTTATTGTAAAGAAAAAGATTAATATGAGTCCTCAGAAATATAATAAGTATCTTACAAGTAAAGGAGGTATCAAAGGAAAAATAATGAGAGATGGAAAATCATTTGATGGTTGGAGAAATCTTAGATTGCAAGATGATGATGAATAGATTTAAAAATATGATTATAATATATATTGTAATAAGATGAAAGGATTTTACGATGATATTGATACAGATATAAATGAAGATGTAAAAAAACTTTTTAATTTTACAGAGAATAAAAATGATCGTCTAACACTCAGAGAAGTCAAAGAAATTTTAAAAGAAAATAATATAAATGTTAAACCTACAAAAGTTCATAAATATATGAGAATAAATGGTTGTATGAGAACAAACGTTAAGAGTCCTACAGGTCTCAATGAACACGGATTAATAATTACACATGAGGCTGGATTTTGGGGCATTACCAAAAATTACAAATTCCTCACTTTGAGCTTGTCCTGAGGTAGGATGATCGAATCGATATATACAATATTTATATAATATATATCTAGTATACTACTATATATTATATATATTAGTAATTTTGGTAATTTTAGTAATTATATATATATATATATATATATATAATAGTATAATAAGACGATAAGAGACCATAAAAAATATTACCAAAAAAATTACCAAACTCCCTCAAAAATTACCAAACTTAGTATCCCCCCTTGGATTCCTTCTTACCTTTAGAAACATTCCGACCCTTGGGGGCAGTATAACCCTTAAAAACCTTTTTAGGATTTATTTTTTTTTCATCTTCATTCTTTTTAGGTACATTAAAGCATTCATTGTTATCGTATGGAACAGCTTTTTTGTGAGGCATTTTTTTATTATAATTATTATTATATTTTTTTTATATTTAGAATATTATAAAAATGTCATTGGTAATATTGTCGAATACTTCACTCAATGAAAGTGAATTAGATCTTGGAGGAGGTATAGATAAAGCATATTCTTTTACGAACACACTACAGACTCCTATTGTAATTCCAGCAAATTCAGAAGTAGCACTACAGAGTCTAAAAATAAATAAGGATGGAACTTTTCAAGTAGCAAGAACAAATAATTTATTTTATCAGTACATCGGCAAAAAATTAACAGATTCTTTTACGTATGATTTATCTACAAGAAATGTAGCCTATACTAGGATCTATCCAGAAGGAGAAGTTAATTCTGAACAATTTGCTAAATATATTCAAAATGCTATGAATAAAGCTATTTACCATCCTGACTATCAAGGACTAGCAACTTGTGCCGTTCACAGAAATGCTTCAACAAGCTTTGATGGATATAATTTAACTTATGGGAATGCTTCATCAGCATCAGGAGTAAATTATCGTCCTCCAGGTGACAGCAGTCCAACAAATCAAGCATACCTAGTAAACGCAACAGTAGAGTCCACTGGATGGGAGTATAATGCTTCTGAGCATAAATTTAATAAAACTACTGCTGATGGTGGAGCAAGATGCTTTGCTCAGCTTAGTCATGCTCCTTTAAGTCTACATCAATCCCATTTTAAAGTAGCATTCAATGGTGCTACAATATGGAATATAGGTCTAAGTAGATATTGTAATCCTCAGGCAAAATATTTTGATAGTGCAGGAAACCTTCAAGAAAAAGATTGGACTAAACCAGGTTATTACGGAGACGAATCAAGAGGTTTTTATGATTTTCTTGCTTGTAAAGAATTTAATCGGACTACTTTTATTTATGAACTAAAACTTTATCATTCTGTATGGGATGATCTGGAGGAAACCTTTGCTCTTGATGAAGTAAAATATTATGGATACCCTGGGGCTACTTATGCTACTCCCTATAATCTTACAACAAATGCTTCAGCATTTACAAACGTAGAATTTTTTATTGATGGGGAAATGGTAAAATTATTTTTAGCAAAAGATTCTGGAGTTGATAGAACTGTTGTATGTAGTCCAGAACAGGGAACACCTGGAAAGACAAATTATTTTAAACCTGTAAATCAGGCTTGTGCTTATTTGTATGGTAAAATGGAAATTGATGGAAATGAAAATGAACATCTTATACTTCATCAATATGATGGTAGAAATATAACAGGATTTAATTATGATGGTATTGATCCGTCAATATCATTTAAAGAAAAACTACAAGATAGACTAACTAATTTTGATTGGTGGAATACTCTTCTGTGGATAGCAACTCCTGGGTATGCTAAAGCTGTAGATACAAGAAAATTTAATATAATGACAGATCCTCATGAACATACATTCGTAACGACAAATGCTTCAGGATATTCAACTTATACTGTAGTCCCTGTATTATCAGAAAGTGAAAAATATTTTCAAACAAAATTTGCTAATACTGAAGAATCCCTTGGATTTCTTGGAGCATCTCCATTAGAAACACCTTCAAGCTTTACACAATCAAGTATAACATTTATATCTTCATCAGTTCCAAAATTACAAGCAAATCTTTCCCTTTTTGTAAGATTAAATGGACTCACACAAAGAAGTATTAATGGTGCAACAGGGAATCAGTCTAGTATTATATATCATTGCCCTCGTTTCGATAATAGTGGTAATCAGACTGGAGGTCTCTTTTTTGAACCTGGTGAAAAAACTTATTTAGATATTAACAATCCAAGTGATATCCATGTAAATAGTTTAGGTATTGATCTTGTAGACAGAAAAGAAAGATATGCTGAAAGTGTTTTAGGGACGAGTATTGTATGTCTACACATTAGGGCAAAAAAATAAGATGTAAAAAAAATATTTAGATTATAATTTTTTTTTAATATTTTTTATCTATTTACAATAAAATATAAAGTAAAATATAAAGAATGTCTCAATTTTTACCATCTATTGTAAATGATCCTGATTTAATTGTTGAAACTCCACCACAATCTGATACTGAGGACGAAGAAGAGCCTGTACCTGTCAGAGAAAATATTAATACAGATGAAATATTTGTAAAGCAGAAGAAGACGACCGAACCTGTAATAGCACCTGTAAAAAAAGAAAAAAAACCTCGTAAGCCTATGAGTGAAGAACATAAGGCAAAATTAAAAATAGCACGAGAAAAAGCAATTGAAGCACGTAAACAAAAAGCAATAGAAAGAAAAGAATTAAAAGAATTAGAATCAAAGGCTGAAGTAAAAAAGAAAGCATCCAAAAAAAAAGAATTAGAAGATATTGTAAATGATGTACCTCCACCAAGACCAAAGGCAGATATAGATCCTGAAATTATACAAAAGGCTATTGATGAAGCATTAATAAAAAATGAACAGATGAGACAAAGAAGAAAGGCAGAAAAAAAAGCAAAGATTGAAGAAGAGGTAGAAAGACGTAAAGCAGAAGAAGAAATAAGGCAAATGGTCTTCCCACCAAAATGTTATTATGGAGATCAAGGATTTTTTTCAAAGAACGTTTTTTATACACAATAAAAATATTTTATAGTATAAAAGATGGAAGGAGATTACCCAAGAAAAAGAATTTGGATTTGGGATTCTGAAAGTATAAATTCTCAATTAAGTTAAATTTAAAAAAATATTTTATAAGGTATAATAAAGAATGGATGGGCCGGAAATTATTCCTATAATAGATGAAAATACTGGAAAAGCAAAACATCATCATCCGAATTTGCCTGACGTAGGTGTAGGAGTTAAAGGTGCCGGAGAATGTTTACTTATGATAAGTCCAAGGCAGACTGGTAAATCAACGATAATTAGTTCACTTTTTCTAAATGATAATTTTTATGGTCAAGATTTTTTCCCAGGAGGTGTGATCGTAATTAGCCCAACTATCCACATGGATAGTACCTCGAGGTTTATGAAAAAAAGATTTGAATGTCATGATACGTATAGTGGTGAATTAATTCAAAATATTATAAAAAGACAAATTGCTAAAGGAGATGATGATCCTACAAAAGAAATTGCTTTGGTTCTAGATGATTGTGTGGGAATGCTAGATAGTAACATAGCAAATTTAGTTACACGTAGTAGACACTACGGAATAAAATTACTTGTAATTTCAGTACAGAAATTCAGAGGTGCTGTAGACCCTATTATTAGATCTAATGCTACATCTGTGATTGTAGGAAGTCCTTTCCCTAATCAACGTGAACTGACAGCTATAAGTGAAGAATTCGGAGACTTATTCAAGGGCAGTGATAACTGGATGAAATTATATAAACAATGTTGTAAGAAAAAATATGATTTCTGTTACATGAAATTATCAAAAAATCCTCCTGAGATGTATCATAACTTTAGGAAACTTGTAGCAATAGGAGGGACTGATCAAAGTGAAGAAGAAAAACAGAATGAATTAAATAAATTAGAAAATATCTCTGAAAATTAATTTATTTAATATAGTATAAAAAATGGACAGTTACAATATGAGTGATGCTATTTCAATGGGGAACTCAAGAATTTCAAGTATCAGAAATTTAAATGATCAGATAACATTAGCAAATAAGAATGCTATTGAAGCTGCTAAGGGAGCAGTAGCAACAGATAAAGAGACTGGAATTATGTCAGGTATTAAGGATGCTCTTACAGAATCAGTTGCTATGGGTAATTTTAAAACAGCTTTGGATAATTACAATAATTTAAAAAAGGGAACTGGATTTGGTGGATGGTCAGAAGTAAAGCCAACTGCTGATGACTTAAAACCTAAGGCAGCCCAACCTGGAGAAGAAGTTGATGAATTAGCTGAAAAACCTTCTTCTGCTATTACAACTAGTGAAGGTACATTTGCTGAGGGTTCTGATGTTTTAAGTGATGCTGCAAAGGGTGGATTTTCTGAAGCATCAGAAGCATTATCTACAGGGGGAAAGGTAGCAGGGGCATTAGGTAAAGGTGTAGGGGTTCTAGGTGGTATTGCTAGTTCTGGACTAGATATAGCTGCTGATATAAAGGCAAAAGGTATTGCTGGAGATAATTGGGAAGAAAAACTTGGAAATTTAGCTACAATTGGTGGGACTGCACTAGATATGCTAGGATTTGTTCCTGGTTTACAATTAGCAGGAGTTGTTGGAACTGCTCTTCAGGCAGCAGGTGGAGTTGCTTCGGCAGCTGGTGAGGCTGTTGATACAGTAAAGAAAATTGCTGATGATTCAACTCCAGTACATCAGATACAACAGGTAGCACAGGCATCTCTTGCTGGATCATTTGGGGCTGCTAGAAGTTAATTTTTAATTTATTTTTTTTAATTAATTTTTTTATATTTATTACATTATAAAATATGTCATCAGGATTTTTCGTAGCAGATAACAAAGTTCCAATTCAAGAACAGTATGTTTCCATTCCTTCTCAGAATGGTCTATCGTATGATTCCCAAAAATTAATAGAATTTTACATTCCCCCTAATGTAGAATTTTTCAAACCTCAGAATTCTTATTTACAATTTGATCTAGAAATTGCCCAAGACCCCACGGCACACAATACTCGTCTTCAGCTTGATGAACTCATCGGAGCCCAAATTTTATTGGATACAGTTCGAATTCACTCTGGGGACAAAACCGAACTTTTGGAGGAACTGAGACACTATCCAGTTCATGTAGCTATGAAGTATGCTTATGATTCTAATGAAACTAAGAGAAATCTTAGAGCATTAAATGAAGGTGCTGGAATTTGGACTCCTGATTCTCGTGGAACGAGTGGAACTACTAAGTCTCAACTTGCTAATCATAAATATTCTCCATATTATAAGAATGTAAAGGATGACCCTGAAACAACTCCTTTTACAAATGCTAATATGTATGTTACTTGTAAGCTCAAGTTGCCCCTCCATACTGGGCTATTCCAGAATGACCGTGTTGTACCATGTGGACTTATGAATGGTCTTTTTGTTTCTATTCTTACATCTGAAGCAAAGAAATGTTTTAGACAACTTGATTCTGTAACTGAAAGTCGTAGACTTTTCCTAAATCCAAGTTTTCATTCTCTTAATGGAAGCACAACAGGACCTTCAACCTGGAACAATGGTTCATCTCAGAGTGAATTTTATGTTAAGCATAACAACAATAATTATTCTGTTGAAAATTTTCCTTTTGTTGTAGGGGAAAGCTTTAAATTTAAATCTACTACTACGGATGTTGATTGGAGTTCTGGAGGTCCTGCTGTTATTAAGCAAATTGAAACTGTTGGAGCTGGTGCTGATAAATATATTAAAGTTACTTTGAATTCTTCTGTAACTCCAAATGCTTCTGTTACAAATGCTGGAGCTTTCTATATGTATTCAACTTCTGTTCAAGAAGCAGCAACATACAATCCATCATATAAAATGACAAATGTTGAACTAGTTCTTAACCAAGTAGATCTAGGCCCACAGGCTACAAAGGAGGCTATGGATGATTTAAAATGTGGTAAAATGATGTGTTATGATTTCCTTTCAACTCAGGTTTACAATTATTCACAGCTTAAGGGAGACCGTGTAGCAAATATTGGAATTCCTGGAAATCATCAAAGGGCAAAGTCTGTATTATGTGTTCCTACGGATGCTTCTGTATATTCAGCAAAAGAAATTATTTCAGGTTTTGGAACTTATGAGATTAATGATAATACTTCTGATCATCTTTTACTTTCTTCTCAATCTGGAATTGCTGGAATTTCTAACAGACTCACAGAATACTTCTTTTTCTATGACGGCCGTAATCAGCCCAGCTTGAATGTAAAGACTGACAGAATATCAAATAAAAAGTCTGTAGATGCTATTGCTCTACTTGAACTAGATAAAGCTCTTGAAAGTGCTGGAATGCCTGCCCTACAGATGACAAGGTTCAATGAAAATTTTGCTGTAGGAAGAACATTTTCTCTCAATGACGGAATTTTTGATATGAGAAATAAGGACTGCCGTCTTAATGTATATTATCAGGATGTATCAAATGCTCCTGAGAAGGATATGCTATGGGTCAACCTGGTGTACCACCTTCGAAGGATTGTAATCCGTGGCGATGGAATTTCCGTCGAAGTATAGAAAGTATTTAAAAATAAATTAAGATTAATATATGTATTATAAATGTATAAAATTTATCAGATTATCAACATAGACGGGTTGAGATATGTTGGTTCTACAAAAAATAAACTTCAAAGAAGATATAAACAACACATTACAAGTAATGCTAATCCTAAACAACGGGTATGTAGTTCAGAAATTGTATTATCAAAACCTAATACAATTCTATTGATTGAAAATACAACAGAAGAAAGAGTATTGGAAAGAGAAAGATATTGGATTGAAAGATTAAATAATGTTGTAAATAAAGTAAAACCAGTAATAACTGAAGAAGAAAATAAAAAATATCGTAAAAATTGGAGACAAGATAGAATAGAATATCAAAAAACTTGGGGAGAACCAATAGATAAATTGTATCGTGATACTCCAAATAATCTTCTATTAATTGACACTAAAATCTTTTTTTAAATTTTTTTAAAATAATATCATCTAAAATAATATATATTAAGTATTATAAAAATGAGTATTATCTTTAACGAGGTTCAGCCTAGCAACATTAATTCTACCCAGAAAATCTCCCACAAGCAAGGAAATCCTATTGTATCTTTTCTAATTGGTACACAGCCTCATCTTCTAGATGCTGGAAGTGTAAGAATTAGTGGAGATATTACATTCTACAAGGATTCTGCTAAGACCAAGCCAACTACAGCAGATCAGCTTGCTATTGATGAAAAGATTGCCCTTTATTCAATTATTGATAAAGTAACTATTACATCTCAGAGGACTCGTCAGGTAATTGAATCTATTAATCATTATGGACGTTTCATGAGTAGTTATACCCCTTATGTAGATTCTCGTGAGGATAAAATGACCCATTCAAATTCTTTAAGTCTTTCTCTTCCTAATTTTGAAGCACAGAAAAGAGAATTGGTAGATTTTCCTCCTACTCAGCACGGATCTCACTTTTGTGTAAACTTGCCTACAGGGGTTCTAAGTTCAGGAAATCTACTTCCCCTTTCAGGAGATGCACTTGGGGGTGTAGAAATTTCTCTAACATTAGCACCAGATGCTCAGGCTTTGTATTCTGTTAGTGGAAATACTACTGGTTTAACTGATGCTTATTATGAACTTTCAAATCTCCGTCTACATTGTGAATTAATGGTTCCTCAGCAACAGATGCCTTCAACTGGCCAAATTACCTACAATGCTATTTCATCCTATTTCAATGTAATTAATTCTGCTAATGCTGTTGTTAATTTCAATCTAGGTACTACAAGAACTCTTGGAGTTTTTATGAATATGTGTCCTTCAAAATATCTAAATAATCTTGCTTACAATTCGTATGCTACTACAACTCCTCTCAATTCGGATGGATCTCAGGCACCAATTAAATCTATTATTGTAACCAAGGCAGGTCGTCGTATGCCTTTTAACTTTAATCTAGATACAAATGTTAAAGATAGTGCTTCATCAACTGTTGTAGATCCTCAGGTAGTTACTTTTGCTATTGATAGTATTAAGCCTGGAAGCAAGAGATGTCAAATATCTTCAATAAATACAAACAGACTTTACACTGGAGCTGTAACCCCACTTACAGCAAATGGAGGGGTGATGGAAGCCATCGGCGTGCCCTTCGACACTATTGGAACTGGTGTAGGTGAAGATTTTTCAACAACTCCTTTTGGTATACAGATGGAACTCGGTCTTGATTCAGATTCTCCTAATGCTCTTTTCTTGTTTGTTCATTCTCGGCAGACTCTACTATATTCACCTCAGGGCATCCAGATCATCGCGTAGGCTAATTCAACTTTTAAATTTTTTTTTTATTATTTTTTTTATGTAAATCATATTATAAAAAATATGACGGATATTCAAGAAACTCTTGCTATTGCACCCCCTCGTATGGATGAAGGAAATATTCCAGATCTTATTAAGGTTGGAGAAATTCAATCAAATATGGCTATGTCTGTGACGTCTGATGTACTAGATCCTATTATTTGTAATGACAATACCTGTAGATTTGTTTTAAGTAACAAGGGCTATCTTCATGATGGTTCAAGAATTACTCTTGCTGTAAAGACAAATGCTTCTGTTGCTTCTGGAGCATTCTTCCCAATCGGTATTGGAGTTCATTCTCTGATTCGTCGTTGTACTCTCCGTATTGGTGGTGTTACCGTAGATGAGGTAGATGACTACAATTTTAAAAAGAGTTATGAATCTATGTTTTTATCGAATGAGATGAACAAGGATCGTGAATCTGTTATGAGTGGACGGCAGATGTGTCATGAATTTATCTACACGAATTCAGCAGGGTCTCAGAGTTCTATTTCGGCAAATAATTATGGTTTGGATGCTGGTGTTGAACTTAATACTGCAACTGGAGATATTAAAAACAGAACTTTTACGGATATAAATAATTCTCCTGTATTCTCTGTAACCCTTGGAGAACTATTTAATTTTCTAAAGGGTAAAAATCTTCCACTTTTTGCAATGAAGCAAGAAGTTATGATTGATTTAGTATTTGAGCCTGTAAGCTCCACTGGACGTTGTTCTGTAGATGTTAATGCTTCATCTGGAACTCAGTTTTCTATTGATACTTCAGAAGTTAAACTTGTAGCAGATTACATTTTCTATGATGGTGCTGCTATGGCTCAAAGACTAGAACAATTTATGAAGACCCCCACCCAGTTTGTATACAATGATTACAGACTTACAAAGACTTCTCTATCTGTGGAAGCTGCTAAGAATTCTGTAAGAAATCTTGGAGGTGCTGGACGTATTGTAACAAAAATTATTACTGGTATTTTTGATGATAATAGAGATGATGGATATATTCTAAATAAATATTCTGCTGTTGCTCCTGCTAGGGATTATACAAATGCTTCTCTTGCTCTAAGAAAGAATGGTACATTGACTACAAATATTAGAATGAATGATTTTTTTGTATTTCCAATTGATTTAAGTAATCCTGCTGTATTATTTGATAAGACTACGAGAGCCCAAAAATCTTTTCCATTTGTTACTCGTGCAGAATATTCTGCTGAAGGGGACAGCATTACACCTGATACATTCCATGGTAGAGCTCAGAATGCTTCTACTGGTCTCCTAGGAAATTTCTTTTATCAGGCATATAAGCTCCCTGTGGGTCGTGTAAATTCCAGAGGTCTTGAACTTACAACAAAGGTAGATTCTCTTCCAGCTCTTGCTGGTGGGCAGACCTACACTCAGAGAACTTGGATTGAAGTAGAAAAGGTTGCCGAACTTCGTGATGGTTTCATTACTGTTGGATTTAGTTAAATAAAATAATTTACTTTTTTCTTTTATCTATATTATATAAATGTCTAATCAACCTCAAACAGAATCTTATGTTGATGTGAAATTATTAGAATGTAGTCGGAGATCATCCGTAGAATATTTATCTGGAAATAATGAAAATAATGCTGTATTTACAAATAAATTGGATAGTGGTATTCAATTAGATGTAGGGGATACAATTAATGTACATAGTGTTATTGTATCAGAGAGGGGTGCAGGTAATGATACAATAGAATTAAAAGGAAATTTTTTAGATACAGTAACTATAGAAAAAATAACAAAAGGAACTCCATATTCGATAGATAATTATTATAAAGAGAATGGATATCAGTATGTACTAAATAGATATGATTCTATAACTTATGAAACAGTTCCTGAATCTAGAGATTTAAAAGATAATAATGTTCATTTGACAATACAATATTATAAAGCAGCAAATGGAGAAAATTGTTTTTCTCTTCCTAGATGTTTTGATTGTTATCAAGATACATCAGCTTGGACTGATAATGATAATGCTTCATCTGGGTCTACAAAATTTCAGCCAAGAAATGGTAGAATAGTTGAATCAGATTATGGAAGAGACCGAAATGCTTCTGCTGTATGGACAGATACCTGGTATACAAATAGAGAAATATTAAAAATAAGACAAGATGGAACAAAGTTTACAGTTTTTACAAGGCAAGGAAAAACTATTTTTAATAATACATTAGCAAAAAAAGAAGATGTACAATATTATACAAATGCTAATGGTTTAATAGATCCTGCTGTAAGTATTTATAACCCATACAGAGAACTAAAAACAATAGAGATTCCAGAGGGCAGACGGTCGGCAGATTTTATAGCTGAGACCTTTACGAATTCTTTACAGAATGCTTCTAGTTTAGATAAATATTATTATTGGGACGATAATCCATCAGAATTACATTCTTATGATAATCAAGGAATAATAGCAGGGGTATATCAGACGGATACATATAAACCTTTTAATTGTGCTAATTCAAATTTTAGCAATGATAATTTTACTATATATGTAAGAGATTTTAATTATGATGTAGCAGGAAAAGATATAGTTACACAAGAACTTTTAGATTGGTTGAATTGTTTATTAAATGTATCATTTAAGAGACCTGAATTTGTAGAATCTGGAAGAAATGATTGGGGGAATGGAAGTTTTTATAGAGGACAATTTTATAATCATATAACAAAAATAAACAATGATTCAATTACTGGAGCAGATAATGTAAGATTAAGTATTAATGCCTCATATACACAAGAAAATTGTGAAAAATTATCTAGATGGATTAAAACACAGGAATTGTATCCTGAATTTTGGGATTTTCGTAATGCTAGTGGATTGTATCATACTAGAACTATTACAACAACATTAACAGTTCCAGTTGCTATAAATATAATGCCGAATTCGAATAGTTTAGTTTTTGGATATACAACACCATCTGAAATATTAGAATTCAATCCAGCATTTTTAGAAAGAACTATAACATTTACAAGTGCTTCAATAAATCCAAGTGGAACAGTAACTGTAACAGATATTACAGTTGATGAACTTTTTTCAGTCTATGAAGTATTTTGGGGAGGAACTGTTACTCATACTATTCCTGTAGGAACAAATATTACTTTTACAATAGTAGATGTACTACCTGCTTTGACAAGTGATAATTCAAGATTTTTACATATAGATATGCTTCAATCTTACGAATCAGCATCAAAAACATTATGTTCAAATAGAAAAGAATTTGGGAGTGATCAATATCATCAAACACCAGCAAATCTAGCAATAGCAATAGCATCTAATACACCATCCGAGCCTATTTTTGTAACATACATAAAAGAACAAGAAAATGAATTTTTTACAAATCCTTTTTTTGATGAAGTATCACAAAGATTAAGTTATGGAATATTTTTAAAAGATGAAGATGGAAATATAATGGTAACGTGTCAGGGATTGGGAGAAGTTCCAAGTGGATTTTATAATGCTTCAGGATTTTTTATAGGAGGGCAAGAGGCAGTAGGAAATGCCTCTTATAATTTGGATAAATATCGAAGACATATAGGATATGATCCACATTTTACGGCATACGGTAATGCTGCTTTAGGATTGTATACACCATCTGACAATATTGATATAGCAGATAATATTTCTACAAATATAAAACAAATGACAGCTACTGGAGGCACAACTAGTATTAATGAAGTTATTGGAATTAATGAAGTAATCAATCAAGTTTATTTGGGTTCTTCAAATCCTAAATTAAATTATGATTCTGTAAAGGATAGATTTGCTTTTTCAGATTTTTATACTCCAGAGTATTTGGGTAATAATGGAGGTGCTGGAGACGATACTACAAATAATCCTGTAGTTCCTGGAACTAGTTTAGTTTATAAAATAAATAAAAGATTAAGAAGACAAAATTTTGCTCCTGGTATGGGACCATATCCACAACGAACAACAGTTAAAGTAGATGCTACAAATAAATCGGCTTCAGACCAGACAGACGTTATAGTAGATTTACCAAATAGAAATATTTATCCTTTTTCAATTATGGATTGTCATAGTGGTATAGCTATAGAGAAATTTGGTATTTCAGAAAAATTATGGGATAAATCATTAATGGGAATTTTAGGATTTGCCTATGAAAGTATTCAAGCACCAATCACATCTGATAATACTTTACAGCAGAGAGTGAATACTTTTAACATAAAAAAATTAAATAAAGTAACAACACAGGGAGACATAAAAGCCCAAGATACATTAATTTATAATCAGAATATTTTTGGAGCTATAATGTATCATCCTAATATTATAACATCTCTTACATTACATGATCATCAAGAGGGAGGACATTTATATTATCAATATACAACACCTATTTCTGTAGATACTGAAAGTTTATCAATAACAGGAACGAATGTACCAAAATCAATGTTAAATCCATTTTTTTCAATACGTAGTGATATTATAGATGATACATCAGCATATTTTGGATCTGCTGATAGTGGGCAGAGATTACCTACAATGGCAGTGATTCAAAAAAATTATAATTCAGGAGATTATTTTTACGGAGATGAAAGTTCTGTAATGTTTACAGTAACAAAGCCAAAAGTTATAACAAGTATAAGAACAAGTATTACAGATCCAGACGGAACATATAGTAGGCTGGATGATAGTTCAGCTGTAATATACAAGATTCAGAAAAACCGATCATATCCTGTAAATTTATTACAACAATTATTTTCAAAAAAATAAAATAAAAAATAATATAAATGAAGAATATTGTTTTGGAAATCGATATTGTTGAAGAAATAAAAAAAATTAGTTTTTGTGATTTACTAAAAATAAAAATATTTTCAACTATAAAAGAATGGAAGAACTTAAAGCAGTAGATGTGAATAAGATAATAAAAATATTATCTGAATTAGATGAAAGAGACTTAATTACAAAATTAAGAATCCATTTTGAAGAGATGCTTGATGAGAATTATAAACCACCAAGACGAGTATTTAGAAAAGAATATTATTCTGATTCTGAAGGTAGTGCAGAATCAGAGGAAGAATATTATATTGAGACCGATGAAAATGGTCTATTATCTTTAATGTAAAATACCATTACACTTCCTACAACATATATATCTAACATTTTCATCATCAATTATATCGTGATTATGATCTAAGCATTTTTGATTAATATCATTATTTTCGGATAATTTAACATTACATAAATTACAATTAGTTGTTTCTGTGTATAATTCATAAAGGAAATTATAATCGTGGAATATAATACCTCTACGTTTCCATTGTGAAATTCTTTGTGCTTTAAGTCTAATATCAGGACAACTTTCTTTTTTTGTTTCAGTTCTTACATCTATAAGACCTCTATGATATTTATACATATACTCTTTTCTTTTTTGTTTATTCTTTTCACGATACTCTTTTTGATGTTGTTTTTCTTTTTCTGGATCTTTATAAGGCATAATATATCTATATATAGATATAATTATTTCTTTATATATCTAACAAGGATTTTTATCATTAGCCTAGATGTCCTTCAGATGCTGCCTCACACCACCAGTTCATATCATTGTAAGCATCACCACATAGACATTCTGTAAGAGAAATTTTTTCTTGATTCATAAGATCCATAATAGCATCTATGCTTTTAGGAATATTTTTATATTTTTCAGTAATCTCAGCACCAAAGTAATGATTGACTGTATCTTCATCTTCAAATAATTCTTCAATGATATAGTATCTTGTACCTATATCAAAGTTTCTTACAAAGGCATTATATTTTTTTTTAGATTCTTCCAACTCCCTTTCAAGCTTCTTGATATTTTTTCTCTCCTGTAGGATTACAGAGATTAGCTCGAATGGAAGACGTGGAGTGTTCTGAGTTGTCTTCATGTTGATTGTATTATATACTATATATACGTGCCTTATCCTTATATAGTTTTAAACCGAATAAATGACCCTATACCCTATATATAGTCATAATATACGATTATAATACCAATTTAAACCAAAAATATGCCTCCAAGCGCCGGTATTTACATACTTTTTGACATAAAATTTAAATTTTATGTATCCAAGCGCCGGAATTCACATACTTTTAGGCATAATATCGGTTTTTTATTACATATTATGACTATTTAAAGGTAAAATAAGTCATTTTATTAGATTATTAATAAAAAAAATGTTATTCTATGGATCGAAAGGTACAATTTGTTTTTATTTTAAAGGATTGCTCATCAGTTCATTCCCATTAACAGAAAAAAAAACAGTTCAAGCTTATTTGAATCAAGGTGAAGAATTAATTTATAAATCAAAAGGTATAAATATAAAATCTCAAATAAAAATGTATTTACAATTCTGTAACATGATGTACAATAGAAAAAAAAATAATCAACCTATATTCAGAAGTGATCATATAAATTTTTTATGTTGTCTTACAGCACTTATGAGATTAAAAATAATTGATAATAATATTGAAGATGGAGATCTAAATGGATATCTAAATGGATACATGGTATTTCAAAAAAAGAAATAATTATTTGTTAAATATTGTTTCAAGTTTTTCTAGCAATGGTTTAAAATACATATTTGTTAATTTTTCTTCATCATCTTCATCAAACTCAAAATCTTCATCATCCAATCTTTCTCCTTCTTTTTCTTCCCAATCACTCATAGCATCTTTGAATATTTTTCTGAATGCTTTACTTGCTTTAATAAATGTATCAAATTCTTTTTTTATTATTTTATCTCTTACTGTAACAAATCCTTTATTCAATGCATTAATGATTGAAGTATATTTTTTATCAAATGCTCTTTCAGCTTTTGCTTTTTCAGATTTTTCTTTTTTCTCTTGTGCTTTTTGTTCTTCTGTTTTCTTTTCTACCTTTGGAGGAATTTTAATATCTACATCTTTGTACATTTCATAAGACATAATTTTTTCTTTGAGTTTCATTATACCTTCATCAGAACTTATAGGTTTTCGTCTCCCTGGCTTTATTCGTGCTTTACCTCTTTCAGTATTATTCCATTCTTCAATTATTTCTCGTAAATATTTTACATCTCTTATTCTATTAATACCTTGACGTATCTCTCCTATTTTTTTTCTTTCTACACTTGCTGCTTTTTTTTCTTCAAGAGTTTTGCCTTTGGGTTTCTTTGGGGCTTCATCCGTTCCCTTTAGTTTTTTCCTTTTTTTTCTTTGTATCCAATCATCATTGATTGATCTTTTTTTCCAGTACTAAATTTTGGAAATTTAAATGTAGCACTACTCTCTGACTTACCATCTACAGAGAAAAATAATTTAAATCCATCTTCTACATTCTCGGCACCAGTTGACTTAATACCATTCTTATTAAAAAGAATTTCTTCTATTCTTTTTATTTGTTCTTCTGTCCACTGATACTGATTTTTAAAATTTTTTTCCCATCTGTTTTTGTACTGATTCAATAATTCTGCCTTTTGTTTTTGTTCTGCTTCTGCTCTTTCTTTTTCTAATTCTATTAGCCATTCTGGTTTTTTTGGTTCTTCTGCCTTTGGCTCAGGTTTAGGTTTTTTTTTTATTATCTTTTTTTGTATTT
>Ga0208644_1001170_pt1 | contig 22495 bp, 32 predicted proteins | sample VirMetDEL_Nov_18_FD_184517 | JGI IMG/M metagenome (GOLD analysis project Ga0208644, IMG submission 184517) | Aqueous microbial communities from the Delaware River and Bay under freshwater to marine salinity gradient to study organic matter... | ecosystem: Environmental > Aquatic > Marine >...
GGTAACGGTCGAACAGGTCACGGTTAGCGTGGAACGTCGAAAGCCCGATTATGCTGTTTTGGGTGATCGCCTCTGGTGATAAGTTGCGGGTATGTTTACGCCGAGCATGGTATACCTTTTGGCCGCCGAACACTTGCATGTTGCGGCAGTAGGCACGATAAGCCCCAGCAAAAGCCTGAAAAGCCCAGCTCTGATCAATGCTGTTGACGGTATCCATGCGGGCAACCATGCCATCACTGGAACCGTCCCGTAGGGGCATATCAAGGCGCAGTTCATTAAAGCGGATTTCTCGGGTAGCACGTAGGCCGCCGTCGATCACCGTATCTATTACCGTCACGTTATGGGTCGGCAAGTCACTCGCCGCCAAGCGGTTAGCTTGTGATCGGTACATGTCTAGATGCGGTACTAGCTTGTACCCAGCCGTTACGGGTCGGGCAGGATAGGGTACCCCGTCGGCATTTACCAGCGCGTACTGGTCAAGGATGCGGTGCCCGTCGATAGTCTGAATCGGGCATTTGTACGTCCTGAGATTAGCGAAAGCATCCATGTCGTGGATGTTGTTGTGTTCGTAAGTCTGTAGTGTCATAGCTATATTCCTCTCTGTGTTAAGTTACGACAAACATAGTAGGGCATGATTTGTTGCGCCGCGCAAGCCCTAATGATGCAAGAAGGTGATCGGCTTATCAGGTGCCGCCCAGCATAAAGAGCAGCTCCCGCAGTCTCGGGCTCGCCCGATCTGTTCAGGGCAAACGATGCCCGCCGCGCCCAGCGACTCGTGATTCGCGGAGAAGCGCTCGGACGGTTCGTCACTGGTACGGATTGAAAAGCGCGTGGCAAAATTCATTTTAAGTTGCCGAATTTTTGACGCTATCTCAGCGTCGCGTTTAGTCCCCGATAGTTTACGGTGCGTGTATCCCCAAGCGGCAAGGTTAGGGTTATCCCGTAGTAAGCGTTCCCAAGTCTTAACATAGCGTACGCTGTAAAAGTCGCCCAGTACGTGAAGCCGTACCATAACCCCGTCGGGGTATTTACGGCAAAGCTCGGACACTTCGGCAATTAAGCGCCGTTCCAATTCTGCACCATGTTCCAAACGGTGAGCAAATGGCATGTTGTTACCATAGCATACGTCCCATTGATTGCACGATTTAGGGCACGTGGCACGTTCTTCTAATGTCAGGGTGAATATGCGATAGCCTTTAAACTCGCCTTTGTGTACGAATTGCCCGACCTTATTGTCAGGCTTGGGGTGTTTTAACAGTGCGTACGGATAGCCTGTAACGGTGCGTCGCGCTTTAGGGTATTTAGTTTCGGTTAGCATAACGTTTCCTCTCTTGTGTTAGCTTACGGGTACAATATGCCCGCTGTCGTCGTACCCGTCAAGGAATAAAAAAAACCCCCACTGGCGGAGGAAACCAGCAGGGGTTCGAGATCGGGGAGAGGAAGTCCCGACCTTATCTCTTGTCGTAGTTTTTAAAGTACTCTGAATATCCCAGCATTGCAACAATAAGCACGAGCCATCCGAAAGTTTTCCACAGCATATTTACCGTTCCTTAAATTCATTTTGGCGTGTCGGAATTCATTTTGGCGTGTCGGAATTCATTTCGACGTGCGTTAAATTCATCTAAGAAACGGGATGCGTCGGATTCATTTTCAAATACACCTATGCACTGTTGACCGCTATCAGTACTCGCCCAGATCATGATCTTCCCGTCGTACCCTCTTCGGGTTATCTCATATTCATTCGTCGTCGTCATCGTTCAATATCTCCAGTTTAATTTTCTCTATCAGGTACAGCAGATCGGCAGTGGTAACGCCCGTACTCGTTACAAAGTGTAGAGTACCGTCCGCCTTCATCCACCCCATGACAGCTACATCTTCAAAGTCTCCGATAGACTGTAGTAATACTGAGTCAGCGTCAGGGAATAGCTGGACTATCTTTGACATTAGCCGTACCATTCCTCGAGCTTGGTTACGTGCTCTAAGCCCTTGTACAGGGTTTCCTTGACATGGGATATCCACTCGGGGCTCGGGTACTTCAAGCTGCAGTCCGCGCCGCACAGGTAATCAATGTGGGTGCCCGTGTCGGCAATCCTAACCAGTACATCTTCAAGGTACGACTCTTGTTCATTGCTTAGTGACATGTTAACTCCCGTACTCAATATCTGTTACTTCAACCTCTACAAGATCTCCGCTCTCGTAGTAATCGACTATGCTCGCTCCATCATGATACGCTTCCATCTCTTCTGAGTTAAGATAGGTAACGTAGGTTTCCTTTATCGTGACGTACCCGCCGCGCACTCTATCTGTCATTGTCCTAGCTCCTCTGTAGCCACCATGTTTACGATGTAAGCCAAGTCGTACCCGTTAATCATTATTGACGTGTACGTGGTACTTGTAGGGTCGTTGTACTCATTGATAATCTTGCCCACATCTTCCCCTGTAAGTTTTGACAGGTAATTTATAGCTTCCAACCGTGTCATGCTTTGGTCTCCTCTAGCTTGTCTATCTCATCGCTGTATGTCTCGTAGATTACGGAACGTAACAAGTCCGACACACTGGTTGATTTATCCTTAGCCACAGTGCGAAGTACCTGTAGATATATGTGAGGTACGTACACGTTAAATGTAGCCATCTCTTCTGTATGTACTCTAGGCCGCGCCATCGTGGTGCATCCTTTCTACGGATTCCCGCATAAGTTTTCTAGAATAATTATCTCTGTGTTCAGCGTTCTGTTTAATCCAACTGAGGTGCTCTTCTGGCACTTTTCGTTTCTCCACTGCCTTTACACCGTGTAACACAGATGTGTGATCGCAATCCAAGTACTGTGCAACTCTAGTTAAACTATAACCAAAGTCTCTCACCGCAACGTGGCTCATCACATGTCTTGGGTGTGCACAGTTACGCGTACGGGATTTGCCCAGCAGGTCAGACAAAGACATGCTGTAGAATTCTGCGGTCGCCGCCGCAAGGTGCTTTAGTTGTACTTTACTCATTGGATATATATTCCCATTCAAATTTAACCCTTGAATCCATCCCAAGTAAAACTTCGTAGGCCAAGTCAAAGATCATACGATGTACATCACTTGCTGTAAATGTCTCGTACTCCTCGATGAGATGTTGCTCAATAAAAGCATCGATATCTTCTTCACTCATCTCAGGATGGTCGGGTGGGTAATTCTCGGTCAAGAAATGTCCGCTTGCCCATTGTATAACATCGGGGTGTGGTACTTTACTCATTGATACTCTCCGTAATAAAACCGCCGCTCTCTTTAGCCCATTTCTCCAGAGCAGGGAAACATAGCATGTACATATCCTCACTCTCAAAGGTGGCAATCTTTTGTGCGCTCTTACCATCCTCAAAGAACACAGTAATGGGACAAGCCACTGTATGCTCCTTCTCAACAGCTAAACTTGCAGTCACTACATACACATCACCATCTTCATATACGCTATCTATGTCGGCAAATTCTGCGTAGGGGCAAGAGCGCAACCAGTCCAGTACTTTCTCATGTCGTCCTTTTTCCATCTCAGTCATTTCTACCGTCTCCCATAGATGACGTTGTGAAAGAATGGCTCGATGCCCTTATTGAGTACGAGCTTCTCACCATCCCAGTTGTAGTACCCATGAATGCTGTCGGGCTTCGACTCATAGTGCCGCAGTACGACAACCTCTTCCACATCCTGTGGTTTGTCCAACAGAGACTGCGAGACTGCTTTCTTGAGACTCTTGATGTTGTTGTACAGACGACGCATAACAAGACCTTTGTTTTGCTTCTCGCCCTTTACGATTACGTTTGCGTAGTACATTGTGTGACCTCCTTTGTTTGTCATTTCCTGACTACCTGAGTAGATTGCCAGATAATGAAATCCATGTCAACAACTTTTTTAGTACCCTGCTTTTTTTCCTGCGGCACATATTTCCTCAAGGGTGCGGTGACATCCTATACACCGACCTGTGTCATCTAGCTTGCACACCTTGACGCACTTCTTGCGCTCTGCTTCGCGGTCTTCCCGCATCATACGTAGGATGTACTTCTCTCGGTTTTCAAATTCAGCCATCACTTCTCCCATCTGTAGAATATGTGGGTGTTTATCTTAACAATGAAAGTCTTGTAAGACGCCCAGTTCGGAGAGACATCGTCGGCGTGATAATGGGTAGCCCCATCAAACATGCCGCCCGTCCACCCATTCAATACGATGATTGCATTGTCTTGAGCGCGTTCAAATTCATTTTTGTTTTTAGGTTCATCGGACAGGCCGTCGCAGTACCAACTAAACTGACAGCGGTTACGCATAGGGGTGCCGTTCTTGTACTTTCGACCTTGCTTTACTACAGCACAAACACTACTGGGATATCGACTATCAGCTACCCTATTCATTACAACCTGACCAACGGCAAGCTGACCGATGTTCGGTTGGTTGCGAGCTTCGTGGTACATGTTCAAAGCCATGCACATGAGAGCAGTCTCAAGCATGATCAATTACACCTAGCTTTTTCAAAACATCACCTCGTACATTTCACCGTTACGACAACGCTTAAGAAGATCATCATATCTTTTCCACAGGATATCTGCCTGCTCTTGGTTGCCTTCCCACTCAGCATTGGACGCACGTTTCTTGACCTCGTCAAGAGCCGATTTGATTGGTCGTACATAATGTTGTGTCATATTTATCTCCTCTAAATACTTGTTTTAAAAACCGAATAGCTAACGGTTATGAGTACCCGTAGGTGTTCCCCCTTTTTTATCTGATTACCTCAATCTCCGCTTCTGTCTCTATAACAACTCTTGCACCACATGACAAGAGAGGTTTATCGTTGCCTCCATATCGTACAACACTCACTCCTTTGATCACGACTTCATTGCAATACGTGTTCATCTTACCTTCCTTGATTGTAATTACAGGGTCTCCCGCACCATGCTTCTTGTTGCTACGGATTCTGTGTTGATTAACGTGGATGTATTTCTTAGCCATGCTATCCTCATAGGGTTATATTAACGAAGTTTATTTCCTTATATGGGATACCTAATAGGGTACCCTATAGGGGGGAATTCCTTTTATGTACCGCCCAGAAAATCGACTGTCAAGAAAAAAATTTATTTGACACCAAAATTCATTTCGATTAAGCTCAGGGTCATGAGTACAAAACACGACTATGTTGAGAGCTTAGGCATCCAAGCAGGTACCAGATACCGATCTGATTGCCCTTTCTGTGGACATCGAAATTCATTTGCGGCGAGCAATGATGGGACGCACACTACATTCAAATGCTTCCATGCCGACTGCAATGCAAAGGGTAGCATACGGAACAGGCTATCGAGTACGGTTGCTTCTAAGGCTCTGTTACCTAAACAAAATCAACAGCTTAATCAAAATTCATTTGAGCTGCCCGATACTTTCGTTGACGTGTCTCGAAGCAAGGCCGCTATGAATTACCTCAACAAAGTACAGGTTATGGATGCGTACCTCAACAGGAAAGTACGTCTCATGTACGACCAACGTCTAGATCGTGTCGTGTACTTGATCTATCATGGAAGCCATATTGTTGACGCAGTAGGTAGGAGCTTGTCAGGAGCTAAACCGAAGTGGTATCGATACGGCAAATCAAAGCAGATGTTTATGGCAGGGGATAGCCGCCTTGCCGTACTCGTGGAAGATTGCGCCTCAGCATCGTGCATCAGTCATCTTGTGACGGGTGTTGCAATGCTGGGTACCTCTCTTCTCAAAGAACACATTGCCCAACTAAAGAAGTTTGACAAGGTGTATGTTGCGTTGGACAAAGACGCTACCAAGCTAGGCTTGAAAACTGTGCGGACGTTGAAATCATATATCAATGTCCACATGCTCATTCTTGAAGATGATCTAAAGAACATGCAGAAAGGAAAACTTGATGAGTTCATCCGAACCAAAGTCACTGGAGATGAAGATACTCCAGTTTGCCCTACACAGGGAGTTCTATAGCCAGATATCTCACATACTATCTGAGGATATGTTTGAGGGGTTGGCTAAGACTATATACCGTACGATTGTGGACTGCCACGATGTAGGCCAGTACAACCTAACCAAAGCTGAAGTTCATTCACAGCTACTCACAGCCAACCCTGCTTTGACACAAGGTACCCGTGATGAGATAGCCGATATGTTCAGCGACATGTCAGACCCGTCTGATAAAGCTAACCTTGAGCTACAGCAAAAGATCGTGCATGAGTTCTGGATGCGAGACCAAGCCCGTATCATTGGCGAGAAAGCCATCGATATCTACACAGGTACGGACTTGGACTTCACGGATATCAAGGAAGCTATCCAACGTGTCACAGAGCACACCACTAGCTCCAGCGAAACCTATACTATCTATGAAGCCGATTTCATGGAACTAATTGAGATTGAGGAGCGTGGCTGTGACTTCCCCTTTGAGCTTGACCTTATCAAGGAAAATGTACAGGGTACATCTCGTGGTAACTTGGGTATCATCTTTGCTCGCCCTGAAGTGGGCAAGACAACCTTCTGTGCATCGCTTGCCGCATCATACATACGACAAGGTAAGACTGTTGCGTACTGGGCTAACGAAGAGCCAGTCAGCAAGATTAAAATTAGAATCATTCAAAGTTACCTACGGGCTACAAAGGATGAGATGATCAGCGGTAAGGTATCATTCGCTCAGGTGTATCATAAAGAGATCAAGCCGTACCTTACGATTATCGAATCAGTCGGTACCTCTGTTGAAGAGGTCGAGCGGTTCTGCCGTATGCGCCGCCCCGACGTTGTATTCGCTGATCAGCTTGATAAGTTTCGTATCGGCGGTGAATTCAATCGTGGTGATGAGCGCTTGAAGCAAACCTATGTCACTGCCCGTGAGATCGCCAAGAAGTGTGATCTGATGTTTTGGGCTGTGAGTCAGGCCAGCTACGAAGCACACAACCGTATGCACATTGACTACTCGATGCTCGACAACTCCCGTACTGGTAAGGCGGGTGAGGCCGACATCATCATCGGTATTGGAAAGACTGGCAATAGTGACGAAGACAATTTCATGCGCTTCCTGTGCATATCTAAAAACAAGATCAACGGGTGGCATGGGACAATTAACACACACATAGATGTCAATAGGGGGTATTACTACTGATGCACGAGACACACGCAAGAGGCGCATTGAGCGAAATGGTTGCGGCTGCAAAACTCATTCGTGAGGGCTGGCACGTATTTACAAATGTAGCAGGTAGCGGTCTGATTGACCTGATCGCAGTTAATCCTGAGACAGGAGAAACTAAACTGTACGACGTTAAGACTAAATCGTACCGTAGTGACGGTAGCTTGATCTATCGAGTACCTTCCCCTCAGCAGAAGGCTATCGGTGTAGAGATATACTTGGTAGACCGTATCGATATGGAGAAGCTATGAACATAGTTACATTTGACGTTGAGACCACCACTGCTAACAAGCCCAATGGTAACTGGACACCTTCACCATTCTTCGGTTCACGGCTCGTATCTCTCGGGTACAAGTACATAGACCGATTGAATGTAGAGTACCTTTGTTTCTATCATGACAAGCAACCAGCTTCACCTCGAGCCTTCGAGGAATTCAGTGCGGTACTTGACACGTGCGACCTGTTGATCGGACATAACATCAAGTTCGATCTGATGTGGTTGCGCGAGTGCGGCTGGAAATATAATGGCGCTATCTACGACACGATGGTTGCTGAGTACATCTTGGCTGGTTCACGACGCTGGCCTTTGAACTTGGAAGCCTTGTCTGAGAAGTACGGCGTCGAACAGAAGAAGGTAGACTTGGTTAAGCCGTACTTAGATGACGGTATAATGTTTGACAAGATACCGTATGATATCGTAGAAGAATACGGCAAGGCTGACGTACTCGGTACTGAACAGATTGCAATCAAACAAGCAGAAGCCTTTGGCACAACATTGGAGAGAATATACAATGAGTCTCGTACCCACATTTAAAATGTCCTGTGAGCTTACCGATGTGCTGTGTGACATCGAGCGAGCAGGCATTAAGATAAACAGGGAAAGCCTAGATCAACTAAAACTAGAATTTGAGCAGGAGCAGGCTGACCTTACCCTCAAGCTACGGCTAATGGCACAAGCCGCTATGGGTGATACCCCTATCAATTTGGATAGCCCCGATGACAGATCGATGCTGTTCTATTCCCGCAAGGTTAATAACAAAAACGTCTGGAAGGTTCTGTTCAACTTGGGCACCGAAACGCGGGGCGCTACCAAGAAGCAGAAGATGCGAGCGCGGATGAAGCAAACCGAATTCAAGCGGGCAGTGAGTGACAACACCACCGTACTGCGCCGTACGATTGGCTCCCAGTGTAGCAAGTGCTCAGGTCAAGGCCGAGTATCCTTCATGAAGAAGGACGGCACTCTGAGCGCACAGAAGCGGCTTTGCAAACCTTGTAACGGTGTGGGCATGACCTATGTCAGTACAGGCAAGACGGCAGGATTCAAGCTCAGTCCTCGTGGCGTCATGGACATTGCGGCAGGGGGCTTCAAGACAGATAAGGATACCCTCGAGCAACGGCTACCCGAGCTAGAAGGACAGGCTAAGGAATTCGTCGAGGCGTACATTCGATACTCTGCTATCCGCACGTACCTTTCAAATTTTGTGGATGGTATGTACAACAATCTGGACAAGCATGGGTTCATTCACCCCGAGTTCATGCAATGTGTAACTGCTACGGGTCGTTTGTCCTCCCGTAATCCAAATTTCCAGAACATGCCACGTGGCTCTACATTCGTCATCAGGAAGGTCGTAGAGAGCCGCTGGGAGGGGGGAAGCATTCTGGAGGGGGACTATAGCCAACTCGAGTTCAGGGTCGCAGGCTTCCTTTCTGGGGACTCTGGGATATACTCTGACGTTAAGCAAGGGACGGACGTACACAGCTATACAGCCAGCGTTATCGGATGTAGCAGGCAGGATGCTAAAGCCCACACCTTCAAGCCTCTGTACGGCGGCGTAACGGGTACTGACGCCCAACAGCGCTACTACCAAGCATTCAAGGAAAAGTATGCCAGCGTTACCGAGTGGCACGACAAACTACAGAAAGATGCTGTGGAAAAGAAGAAGATCATTCTTCCGTCTGGTCGTGAGTACCATTTCCCTGACACCAAATGGACTAAGTGGGGCACTGCGACAAACCGTACCGCTATCTGCAATTACCCCGTACAGGGCTTTGCTACAGGTGATTTGCTACCCTGTGCGTTGATTGAGCTTAACAGATTGATTAAACAGCACAAACTTAACAGCGTCATCTGCAATACGGTACACGACAGTATTGTCATGGACGTGTACCCCAGTGAAGAAGACCTGTGCATAAAATTAATGCGTGAGGCTATGTTATCGATTCCCCGTGAGACTTCAAGACGTTACGGTGTTGAGTACGACATGCCCATCGACATTGAATTAAAAATAGGTAAAAATTGGCTTGACACGACTGTCGTCAACCCTTAATATGGTAAGGCTAACAAGTCATAGAAAGGAATACATTATGACTGACTTAATGAAAATCGATGATATCAATCTAGAAAATCTTGATGAAGAAGCGCTTATGGCTCTCACAGGCCAAGCCTATGGCCCAAAGACTGGTTCGTCTTCTGGGCTTGCTCGTCTCAGCATCAATTACGAAGCTGAAGACGATCAGGGCAATACACTGCCTCGTGGTGCATGGCGCGTTATGCTTGACGGTGGGTTTGTTTATGCAGATAAGCTGAACTTCCGCCCATTTGCTCGCATGTACACCTACAGCTTATACGACTCAGAGGAAGGCCGTTTCATCAGCCAGTCCATCCAGAGTCAGAGCTTGGGTGATCGTTTCCCAGACAGTACAGGTACCGAGCGCTGTGGTCGTCTCAACAAAGACGAAGCAGATAGCTTAGACCCGTCTGACCCTCGCGTGTTGATCAGTCAGCAGGTTGTTTGTAACCTCGTCCTGTACGGAGTTGTAAGCGGAACTGCCAAGAATGGCACGGGCGAAGAAGTAACACTCGATAATACCCCTGTTGTTGCGTACTTCAAGAAGTCAGGTTTCCGCCCATCGCGTGAAGCTATTGATGGAATTACCCGTCAGAAGAAACTGATGCAGAAAACCGTCTTTGAGATCGGTACTAAGAAGAATAAAGCAGGATCAGTGACCTACTGGACACCAACCTTTGCACAGGTTGATTATCTGTCAGATCTTTCTGCAGATGACATGGAAACTATCAAGAAGTTCATTGAGACTGTTAAGTCACAGAATGAAAGAATCCTTGAGAACTTTCGTGACGCTACGAAACTAGCAGATGACGCCATTGACGTTTCTCTAGAGGCGGAGCTTGACGATGCTGACGCTGCCTAGTGTACAGCTAGTCTTAGAGCAAGCGGCGAGGGGGGGAGTCAATCTCCCCCAAACCGTTCGTGACGAATTTGTTGAGGCTTGTGCAACAGCTATCGACAAGCAATTCTCTCGTCGCGGTGAACCAACCATACGTATGTCAGGATTAGGCCGTCCGCTTTGCCAACAGCAGATGCAGTTGAGTGGCAAAGAAGAGGTCATGGACTACAGCACGTTTATGAAATTCATATTCGGAGATCTGATTGAAGCAATAGCTATAATGTCTTTGCGCCTTTCTGGTGCCAACATCATTGATATACAGAAACCAGTGGAGTTGAATCTTGGAGAGGACATTATTATCAAGGGTACGCTCGATCTTATCATGGATGATGGGACGGGGCCGAAAGTATGGGACATCAAGTCGGCATCTGATTTCGCTTTTAACCATAAATTCGGTTCTTTCGGCGGGTACGAAAAGATCAAAGCGGATGATGCGTTTGGGTACATTATGCAAGGTTATTTGTACGCTACTGCTGTTGATCTTCCTTTTGGTGGTTGGATTGTCGTAAACAAAAACAGCGGTGAGTGGACTATCTGTGAAGTACCTGAAGATCAGGAAGCTGATCGCAAGGCGTACATGAAAGATGCCCTATCACGAGCCAAGTACCTTCTGTCTAACCCTGAGTTTACTCGTGGATTCAAGGATGAGCGCGAGATGCACAAGGGAAAGCCTACAGGTAATCGAGTAATGTGTACATCGTGTTCCTTCTGTGGATTCAAGAATGAATGCTGGCCTGATGCGGTGTACGCCCCCAAAGCTACATCAAGAGCACAGTCTCGTCCGGGGGCTTGGTACACTAAACATAAAGTAGAAAGCGTTGTATGAGTCTACTCTTTTATACTCATTTTAAACCATCTGACGTAGAGCTAAACCCCAATGTGTTCTATGCTTATGTAGAGTCTTCTACTGAGAAGGGGGGCACACCTGATGTTGTGTATCTTCGGAATCACAGTAAAGGGTTGCCCCTTACTCTTCTTGAGCTGTACTTACCAGAGGGTCTGTGCTCACACCTTAACGGCGACACGTACGAGCGGGATGTTCGTAGGATTGAGCGCCAATTCCAGATAATAAATTTTGTCTTAAACAATAACGGGATTGTATGCCTACCAACTCAAAAGATACAAGAGCAGATTACATATTTAGAAAGGTCGTCCCCAAAGATGGCAGGATACGTGTTAAAGCGATTAGACCTACTGCTGAACAATTTCTCGCCCATATCGCTGGAGATTCCGACTTGAGTTCACACAGACACAAATTCAGATCAGACTTCGAGTTGGGCCTCGCTAGGAAACTTGCTGAGGCCCAAGTTAACTATGAGTACGAAACACATAAAGTACCGTATCAGCCGAAGATAAAGAACTACACGCCTGACTTCTGGTTCCCCGAGTACGGATTCTTTGTTGAGGCGAAAGGAAAGTTTGATACTGCAGATCGCGCAAAACACCTCTTGATCAAGAAACAGAATCCTGATATAGATATACGATTCGTGTTTATGAGAGCGCGTAACAAAATTAGAAAGGGCAGTAAGACGACCTATGCCATGTGGTGCGAGAAGCACGGTTTCATGTGGGCAGAAGGTAGCGTACCTGTTGAGTGGTTTAATGAAAGATGAATTTGAAATGGCAATCGAGATGGAGCGTGCTACTCTACTCCCTGATCGGTACTACATGGTCGTACGTCCTACAGGTGAAGAGACGTTTGCAGTAACTCTGTACGATACAACAGAGGGTAAGCTAGATGAGGAAGGATACCCGCATCCTGCTGAGATTGTTATGCAGGGACTTCTTGCAATGCTCAATACAGACGTAGAGAATGTGTTTGCATACGGAGCTGCCGCTGTTGAGTTTGACAAGTTTAAGAGGACTGCAACCGAAGAGGCAGGTCTCTCTTTTGAAGCAGGCGACGATAACATTATTCGTGTTAACTTTGGTCCGAAACAATGAGCGACCCTGTAAACAAACCCTCACACTACAATCAATCAGGAATCGAGTGTATCGATGCAATTGAGGCTGCTCTTGGTGACGGTTTCATCAACTACCTACAAGGCAATGTCATGAAGTACCTTTGGCGTTGGCAGTATAAAAATGGGCTTGAGGATTTACGTAAAGCTCAGTGGTACCTAACTAAACTAATCGAAATCGAAGAAAAGAAAGAGGAGGCATAATGTCATGATATCTAATCGATTACCAACCGTCTACCAACAATTCATCCATAAGTCGCGCTACGCTCGATGGCTACCTGAACAGAACCGCCGTGAGACGTGGGAAGAAACCGTTGCTCGGTACTTCAACTTTATGGAGAAGCATCTGCTGGACAACCATAATTATAAACTGAATAAAAAGTTCCGAGAAGAGTTGGAGGAGGCTGTTCTTAATCTTGATATCATGCCGTCTATGCGTTGCCTGATGACTGCAGGCCCCGCCCTTGAGCGTGACAATATCGTCGGATACAACTGTTCGTACGTACCTGTTGACAGCCCTCGTGCATTCGATGAGTGCATGTACATCTTGATGTGCGGTACGGGTGTAGGATTCTCTGTTGAGGAGTCTAACGTCGGTAGGCTACCTATCGTTAACGAACACTTTGAAAAGTCTCCCACTGTCGTACACGTTGCGGACAGCCGCAGCGGATGGGCACGTTCATACCGCGAGCTTATCTCTCTTTTGTACGCAGGACAGGTACCTTCTATCGACGTATCAGCCGTACGTCCTGCAGGTGAGCGCTTGAAGACTATGGGAGGTCGTGCATCGGGCCCTGAACCTCTCCTAGAGCTATGTGACTTTACGATCAACATTTTCAAGAAAGCGGCGGGTCGTCGTCTTTCTGCTCTTGAGTGCCACGACATCATGTGCAAGATCGGTGAGATTGTTGTGGTAGGCGGTGTACGTCGTTCTGCCCTTATCAGTCTATCTGATCTATCGAACCGTGAGATGGCACACGCCAAAGCGGGCATGTGGTGGGAGGACAACGGACAACGTGCCCTCGCCAATAACTCTGTCTCGTACTCGAAACGCCCAGACATCGGTACGTTCATGAAAGAGTGGCTCTCTCTGTACGATAGTAAGAGCGGAGAGCGGGGCATCTTCAATAGAGACGCCGCCCGTCAGAAAGTACTTGAGAATGGTCGCCGTGACGGGGATCACGAGTTCGGGTGCAACCCCTGTTCAGAGATTATCCTTCGTCCGTACCAGTTCTGTAACCTATCAGAAGTGGTCGTACGCGCTACAGATACTCTTGAGACTCTTACGCATAAGGTACGTCTTGCAACAACTCTTGGTACGTTTCAGTCTACGCTGACAAACTTCAAGTACCTACGTAAAGTGTGGGAGAACAACACAGCAGAAGAGCGTCTTCTCGGGGTTTCACTCACGGGTATTATGGACCATTCTGTACTATCTAAGACGGTAGATTCACATCGCTGGTTGGTTAAGATGCGCCAAGCCGCTGTGACCCAGAATGCGTACGTGGCAGAGCAGATCGGTATTAACCCATCCACAGCCATTACGTGTGTCAAGCCATCAGGTACTGTGTCCCAGTTAACAGACTCTGCTAGTGGTATTCACGCCCGTCACAACCCCTATTATGTACGTACTGTACGCGGAGATAACAAAGATCCGCTCACACAGTTCTTGATTAACAAGGGCGTACCTAATGAGCCTGACGTTATGAAGCCTGACAATACGACTGTGTTTAGCTTCATCACACGTTCTCCAGAAGGCGCTACATGCCGTAATGACATGACAGCTATCGAACAACTTGAGCTGTGGAAAGTGTACGCTATGCACTGGTGCGAGCACAAACCGTCCGTGACGATCAGTGTCAAAGAGCACGAGTGGCTCGAGGTTGGTGCTTGGGTGTACGAGCATTTCGATCTGGTTAGCGGTATCTCGTTCTTGCCCTTCAGCGATCACACGTACAAGCAAGCTCCGTACCAAGATATCACAAAAGAAGAGTATGACGGCAAGTTCCAAAGAATAGAAACCCCTGAAGGCAACATAATTAATGTTGACATGACCATGCCAAAGGATATAGATTGGATGGATATGGGGCAGTTCGAGACACACGACACAACTAACGGTAATCGTGAATTGGCTTGTTCTGCAGGTGCCTGTGAGATTGTTGACATAGTTGCGGCGGAATAAATACGATGATGAAAGTCGATGGCTTTGATGATGCTATAATTGGACTAGGGTGCCGTTGTGGTGCCCCCAACATCCTCGTGTACGATTCATCAAAGTGCATCGACATTCTCGTCCAAGAGCACGGAATGAATACGGTTGATGCTCTCGAGTACTTCGAGTACAACATACTTGGTGCGTATGTCGGAGAAGGCACCCCTGTATTTGTGTATCCCGATTACATAGAGGCATTAGAAGATGATAGCGATTGATATTACAGAAGACATACTTGTAGAAGCTGGCAAACGGGCATCCAACATGCCAATACTTGCAGGTAGCATAACAAACGGTCAGAGCAACACGCTTGGTTCCGTCGGTGAAGTACTTGTACAGCGAGTACTTAACGCCGAATTCTCCAATACCTATCACTACGATCTCGTACATGATGGGCGTCGTATCGACGTTAAGACTAAGCGGTGTGACAGCATCCCTCAAGGGCATTACGACTGTTCTGTCGCGGCACACGGCTCAGATCAAGACTGCGACGATTACGTCTTTGTACGTGTACTTCATAACATGCGTCGTGCGTGGATACTCGGTTTAATAGAGAAGTCCGAGTTCTACACCAAAGCTACTCGCTACACTCGTGGCGATGTAGACCCGTCGAACGGTTTCATATTCCGTGCCGACTGCTACAACCTTCCCATTAACCAGCTTAAAAAGATTGAGGCATGAAACAAAAACCAACAACAAAGATAGATGCACTGTTTACTCTTCAGTGCGGCCTAACGAGAAACGGGGATGTTAAACTTGAAATGGATTATGTAGATCCTGATCTGTTTACAGAAACTATGAAGCAGGAAGCTCCAGACTTTGATGGTACCTTCCAGATTGCATCCTTATTACGCTACCTGAAAACAGCGGGCAGTGAAGTCATGGAGAAGGCGTATGGGTACGTCCAAACCTAAGATCGAACTTGAAGAAGTACAGCTTGAGCTACCTTTTGACATGCCGCATATACCGCTCGACCCTAAAAATCGTGTGTGGTACTACGATGGGTACGGATTAAAGCGCCGCATAGACAACGACAAACCTTACGAGGAATAGACCATTTATGAGATACAATCACTGGTTCTGGCACAGCGTCCCGATTACACTATTGAGTAAGTACTCGGGCAAGTTACATGCTTGGTTGTGGTACAAACGCTTCGGTAGAAAATAAAAAAACCCCATCCCATAAAACTAAAGGGCGCCAGTAAGACTAGCGCCCTTTCGTCGGCCGGGAAAAGCCCAACCCTTTAAGTTTTTATAGAAGTTTAGATCTTTTGTGGCATCACCATATTCGCAGCGGCGGTCATTGGTGCGGGCGCTGACATTTCAGTCGAGTTTTTTGCCATACCACCTGCCATCATTTTCTTTTTCTTGCCTTTACTTGTAGTTCCGCCGTACATCATGGGTTTACGGGCGGTGCCGCCGTAGCGCATACCCTTTGGTCCGTTGTAGTAACTTTTCATTTTATTGTGCTCCTTGTTGCATGTTCTGTTGATTAGTCATTTTACGTTTCTTAAATTGTTCCCAGCCAGCAAAGTTCTGGAAGTTCATTACAGGAATAGCTGAGGGTGCTCTCAATGCTCCGCTAATGTCACGTCGAGTTGTTTGTGGTCCTGACAGTATGTCATTGGTACCTCTGTCAGCGTGATACATTTGACGTACCAGACCAGATACCATGTGCTCTTGAATAAGATCAAGCTGTTCTTTACTAGGCTCTCCACCCTTGATAGCCAAATCCATAACAGCTTTAGCTACTTTTGGGTTAGAGATCATATCGACCATAGCGTTGTACGACATGTTCATACTGTTACGGAATGCCACCTCAAGAATAAGAAGACGGGGGCTGATCGTGTGACGTGATACCTGCCAAACTTTGTTGATCATACCGTACCAGCTAACAGCCGTAGGTTTATTACCTACTGTTGGAAGATCAACACGGTCTTCTCCATATCTATATGCTTGTTTCAATCCTGTTTGAATTACACGCAGACCTTCTAATCTTTGCGGATCAAGATCTTCCATTGCCCGTACAAAGTCTTGATTATCGAGAAGTGCATTCAACTTAACAAGATCGATGGATCTTCCACGAGTACCGTCCACTGCAATTTCTTTAAGTGCTTCCCGAGAAAGTACCTCTGACATTGCAGCTCTAAATGCAGGTAAAGCCTCTTGACCTTTAGAAGCAACAAGGTCTGTCTCCATCCGTTTAACGAGACTAAATCCATTAGATGCTAGAACAGAGAATGCTGTCTGACCTCGAGCTTGTTCTGTTCCCAAGCTACCGAGAGCTTCATTAACTACTTTCTGAATAGCTTTGAATGATTCTTCTCGTAATTTTTCTTCTGGATCAAACTGTACGCTTGTCTTAAATTTTCCGGCTTCTGTTTCTAGTAAGTCGGATGCCTCATCAAGCATCTTACGTACTGCAGGTATATCCTGTATGTTTTCGAGTGATGCAAAATCAAACAGATCATTTTCATCTAGAAGACGAGTATTAGAATTAACGTACTGTACCCTTTCCGTACCGTCGTCTAGGGTTGTTACTACTTTATTTTTAAGCCGTATATTTAGCAATGGGCGTATGGTTTGGGCGTAATTGTTATTTGCCTTTTCCCATGATGCTCCACTAGATATCTTAGTAATATTCTCGATACCTTCCAGCGTAACATTAGCACCAAGAGGCAGCTTATTGATATTAGCTTGATTTGTTAGCCATTTGCCTGCATTTGACTGTAGGTACAGATTTGATGCGTAACCTTGTATAATTTTTGCCACTGTGTTGGCACCCTCTGAGCCTGCAACAAGTACGTACTCACCAGATTCAGGATCTAGTTCACCGTATATTCTAGCAAAGAATGGAGCAACTTCTGTGTCAACAATCCTCTGTACTTCATTCGGGTTGAGATTTTTTACTTTGCTTGCAGACAAAGGTTTTGTTACTTTATCAAGAAGTCTAGATGCCGCTTTATTGCGTTCTGCATCTGTTTTGGATGTAACGACATCATGGATTAGAGACCCTACTTCATCGTCCTTGTTATATCCAAATCTCTCATAGAAAGTCCTAGATTCCTTCCGAGCATTCCCGACAGAGTTTCTGGCATCTTCTGGTGCAAGAGATGGAGATCCAAACATATCATCCACTAAGGAGAACTGAAGTGCAGTATCAACCTCTTCTCGTGCGCCCTTGAGGATAGAAGAATAACCTCTGTCCCCCCTATTTTTATATGAAGCACTTGTGAAAAACTTAGTTATCTCATCAGCTTCCAAAACATTAAATGGAAGTGTCATGCTATCTGCAAAGATCCTAGCGTCATCTACACTTGTTATTCCAATATTACGAATAGCAGGAACATCTGCTACCGCCGCTATGTCGTCCGCAGAAGCTGTAGCCAAGAAATTCTCTAACCACATCCACGCCGCTATTGGGCTATTTCCGTCAACCACATCGTCCCGCATTCTGCTACCTTCTGGTAGTGCATCGTACACAGATGCCATCAACTCAGAAAATTCACGAGGATCTTGAATACCTGTATAGGTGTTTGATAAGAACCGTTCTGCGGCGTTATTCGCTATACCTAAAAACTCACGCTTCTTGGGGTCTTTGTATCTTAAGGAGACAGCCCTCTTTAAAAGGCTAGATTCCATCATGTCTGTTTCGCTGAGTACTTCTCCGTATAGTGCATGGAACGACTGATTGCCGCGAGCTAACCGCATAATAGTAGGTGCCAAGTTCACCAAGTACTCTTGTCCCGTGTCGGGGTTCTTAGAGTTAAGAGCTATCTTGTCATAATTACCGCGCATAACAGCTTTAGCACCTTCATGCACACTCACAAGAGAAGAAACAACAGTGTCACCAAGTACTTCTTCATCCCCAAGAGTTGCAATACTCGTCATACGGTCGATCTGCCCCTGAATAAACGCATTAATCTGCGCGTTGAGTGCATCTTGTTCTTTTAGCTTTGCTGTTAGGTCGGCGGCTGTTTTAGGATCACCGTACTTTCCGTCAAGTAAACTGTCTGTCAACTGCTGATACAGACGTACCAAATCAGATGCAGCAAAGTCTGTACCTTCACCGCCTGTACGCATCAATTCAAGGACACGATTATGTACTTCCGTAATGTACTCTATTTTTGCTTGTTTGTCGGTAGCGGTATTCTGAAGCTCATCTGCAGCCATGTTCCGCAAACCAGACAAGAATGATACCGTTTCCTCATCTAGCTGATCGGAGTACTTAAGAAGCTCGTCTGCTATAGGCATCATCTTGTTAGCAAAGTTAGAGCGATTAACTAGCAATTGTTCTTGTAACTTGAGGATGTTTGGAATGTCTTTGATTTCTGATACAGATATTGATTGCCGAAGCATTTCGTCCATTTGAATCATCAAAGGACTCATTAGAATATCACCCATAACAAGGGGGACATCATCTTCAGATATTACTTGAATTCCGAGACGCGCTTGAAGAGCAAGGATGTTGTCCATCATAGCCCGTTTTTGTTGAGCATTTCTTTGAAACTCTTCTTTCATCTCTACAGGTAGCCCATTTATGTAGCTACTGTATATGGACTGAGCTGCAGAAGATTCGGCAGACCGCATAGTACGAGATGCTTCTCTCCACGTTTGTCCTGTTGCAAGTCTACCAAGAGTCGCAGAGTTCTGTTGATCGGTAAGCCAGCTTACAGCATCAGTAAGAGCTATACCAAAATCTGCACCTACCTTAGTCGTTACTTTTAATAGGGTTGGTCCAAAGAGTACACCGCCGATACCCCCTGCAAATTCGTAGTACCCATTACCTTTTACTTCGTCATCAAAGTACTCGGCAGCGTAAGCTCCAGCAGCAACACCAAAGGTAGCGGCAACTTCTTCTCCATAAAACCTAAGAGCAGACGTTTCATACGGCCCAAAACCTTCTTCAATTATCAGCTTTAAATTTTTTTGAATGTACTGGGAGGCGGCCCGTGTTCCTTGTGCGACGTTTGTGCTGGAGCGCCAATCCTCTAAGGATTGTTTTATTTCAGTACGAAGCTGCTCTGCTCTAGCTTGAGAAGCCCTAAGCATTTGTTTACGCCCTTCATCGCTGTTTAGTTCTGCTTTTGTTAGAGCATTCTTTACTAGCAACTGACGCCCAGTTCTATAATGTCTAGCAGGGTTAAGAATTGAAAGAATTTTCATCGCCCCACTCCGCATAGGGGCTTGAGGATTACCTAAACTTTTAGATATAACCTGAGTCATTTGCTCAGGCGTAGCAATTCTTCGGGCTTCTTCTATAGTTGCTGCCCCTGTAACTGCAATCAAATTCCTATCAAATCCTTGCCGAGTTATAGTGCTGTACAGACCCTTCATAATACCTTGAGCACCCAGCGCAAACATAGCTGCTTCAGGAGCCATAGTCTCTACGTCGTGCATAAAACTAGGAGAATACGATAGTAACTCTTCAGCTTGCTCTATTGTCAATCCCGGCACAGTCCTTGCGTACTCTTCTGCAAGTGTGGGGAGATATTTAAGCTGAATAAACCCATCTGGCGTCATCTCAGCAATATCAAATCCAGCGACGCTAATGTTTTGTTTTACTACCTGATCGACAAATGTCTGTGCCGATAGAGCAAGTAGCCCACGACCATCACGGCTAAAGAATGCATTCTGTACCATATCTTTACGAGCTTCAGGTGTTAAGCCTAAAGGTTTGGTAGGATCAAAGGGCAAACCCTCAAACGTACCGAGAGGAGACATAACTACGCCTTGCTCTGCGGCAAGCTGTGCGCCCTTCATAGTCATGTTTGTGATGCCTATAGCGGCATTCACAAAGAATCCCGGAATATCTAAGATATTGCGCTCTGTTATGATGTTGGTGTACTCCCCCGTTTTTACGGAGCTCATAAACGCAATCTGATCATTTATATTGTACCCGAGATTCGATAACATGCGGCTCAAACGAGCGTAGTCAGGATCAATCTCAAGAGTTTGTGGTGTAATTGCATAGTTTTCGTCCAGCAGCTTCTTGGCGTACTCATTCATAAGTACAGGCTGCCCGTTTTCGTCTATTTCGCCCAGCATCCCCCTTCTAATTTCGTTGTTTGTACCCGTAAATATGCGGAAGTACTCTACGGGTTCATTTCCAATCCGCTGGGGCACGGCGTTTTGGTCGTTCCCGTCTGTATTAAAAGCAAAAGCAAATCCACCGTTTTTAAGGTAGTACTTAATTTTTAAGGAAGGGTCGAGATCCTTAAAGTTTTTTATAGTACCGTCGGGGAGCCTGACCTGCTTTGTTACGCCTAGCTTATTCATGACGGCACGTATACTAATATTCTGCACTCCGTCTTCATCCGTTGTTACAACGCCGTCTTCTTGCTTAAGATATTTTATGGTGTTACCTGCTGGGTCTGTTTCCACCACACCTCTATGTGTTGTCAAGAAGCCATCGGCACTCGTTATAATATCCATAATCGTGGGATTAAGCGGATGATTAGGTCCCAGTGAAAAGTACTTATGAAACAGAGATGAGGCATTCATGTTCATAAAGTCCTCGCCGAATTGTGATACAGGCGTTTTAAAACGGAATCCATTTTGAGATGCAGAACGAGGAGTATCTGGTACTGATACTTCAGGTACACTCTCTGTAGCCATATCTTTTGTCACAGAATCTTCAGGAGTTTCTTGGGCTGTCTGTTGAGTTGAAATCTGTGGCTGTGGTTCACTGGCCTTCTTCAGGATCTGCTCGGGCGTGTCTTCAAACGCAGGTACAGACTCTGCCATCGTGCTACTAAAGCGAGGGTCTTGCTGCACAGAAGGATCAACCAAGATATCAGGCATCTCGGGTGTCTTAGTCTGCTCTTCTTGAGGTATGGTTACAGTAGGCTCACTTGGATCTTTAGGATTAAGCAGGCTTATTGTTTGAGTAGTCAGATCGACCATTAGAGTACCCTTAGTTTAAAATGATAGTATTATATGCCTACGTTGCTTCCACCAGCAATATTCGTGAACTCAACTTTGATTTGTTTATCAGGAGGCATAAATTGATTAATCGTATCGAGGACTTGCTGTCTTGCACCTGCCCTATTTCGAGCAGTAATTCTCCGCCTTCCAATTGCACTGTCAGCTATATTAGCAGCGAGTACACCTCTTTCAGTCGGATTGGAAAGTATGTACGCCGATTTTTCAGTGTTTGTAGCAGACATAGCTGAAGCGTATTTCATGACCTCAATGGCAGAAGCAGGATCAACAAGCATACTTTGAGCCATTGCGTTTGACATCTGTTCAATATCCTGAGCAGACAAGCGAGCTCCGCCCCCTTCTGGGTTTTCCATAAGTCGTGCAAGAGTATAGACAATCTGAGTAGAGATAAACTTATACACTGCTTCATTTTTTGCTTTGCTATCCATTTCTTCAAATGTTGAAGGATTAAAGGCATCATATACTTTATTTACCATCCCCACATCTTCGTCGCGTGCGAACGCACCAACAAAAGCATTAAATTGCGCTTTTGATCCAACAATTTTTGATATGAGAGTACCTGAAATACCGCCAGTAGCGTCTCCGCTTTCTAACAGCTCTATGCCATCTTCTAAAAGACCTTTAAGAGTAGCCCCAGAAGACACGATTCCGCGTTGAGTGTCTAGGTACTCATCCCACTGTTTTCCGTCTCTAAACCCTAAAGCTAAACCATTTCTCAGACGATTTTGTTGGGCGGCACCGATATTACTTGTAGACTGAACACCAATAGTAGGCAATTTAAGGAATTGGTCTGGAATTATATCGCTAAGGATGCCTGCAACTAAATTGAATCCATGTTGACCGTACTCGGCATTACTATTAGCTAGAGTGTACATATTTTTAATCTCACCGTACACGGCATCTTGTGTCTTAACATCATTAAAGTACAGGTTAGAATCTGTACGTGTAGCCACACCGTATTTCCTTAAACCTGCATTTATAGTG
>Ga0208644_1001171_pt1 | contig 22478 bp, 24 predicted proteins | sample VirMetDEL_Nov_18_FD_184517 | JGI IMG/M metagenome (GOLD analysis project Ga0208644, IMG submission 184517) | Aqueous microbial communities from the Delaware River and Bay under freshwater to marine salinity gradient to study organic matter... | ecosystem: Environmental > Aquatic > Marine >...
TCCTTTGTTTCCTGCACCGTTAGAGAATAGCTCAATGACTCTATTCCTAGACGTCTCTCCTGAGAGGAGTACTTCTTCTCCTTTGTTACGAACCTTCTTATCTGGAAACAATCGGCTGACTACCTTCTCTAGCTCTTCTCGCGAGATCTTCTGTGAGTCTAGAGCATCAGCAGTATTAACAAATTCAATATTCTTTTCGATACCTTTCTTAAAACTATTCATCAATACGTTAATACGTTGTTCGTAATTAGAACGGTGCATAATTGTCATACCTCTTGCCGATTTAGCTACAGTATTGAACTGATTGTTACAGAACAATCTATCAACATATGGAAAGACTGAATCTGCCTTAGTACCATCATGATTAAGGATGGCCATGATATATCCGCAAAGCTTATCTTGACTATTGCTCTTAAGCTGCAGCTCTTCAGGTAGCTTTGCACTAACCCAGATATTATTACCTTTACCGATAACACCGCACTGAGACCATTCTGCTTTAAACTGACGACGAACTTCATCAAATGGCTCTAGAATCTCTCGATTCTGAATGACCTGGTATGTATCACGAACGATATTGATTACATCACCTCCTTCACCTCTTCGGAGCACTTTCCAATTATCTGCTCCTTGAACGTCATTTCCAAGATTTTCTTCTACTACTTCAAAATTAAAACCTCCAGCATCCATAACGTCATTGATTGATGTGCCTTCGATTTTATTTCCGACCAATTTGTCTAAGCTGACTAAGCTGTTTTCAATTAACATACAATTATTATAGGGACACTCCGTACTTTATCAACACAAAAAAAAGCCCTAAGGCTTTCTGTAAACTAAAAGATTATTATCCCAAACAGATTTATCTTTGATTGGGATCTCAATTAATTCAAAATCGTCTGGATTCATTCCTGATATACACCCAGGGTAGTTAGGGGGGTCACCATATGGAGAATTTTTTAATCTAACATCTTCAACAACTAATATACCACCCGGGTTAAGTCTTTGCTTAAAAAATTCAATAGTTTTCCATTGATAGTTTCCACAATGATTTCCATCATCAATTACTATATCAAATTTTTTATCTTTAAATTCTTTTTCTTTATCAATATCCATAATATCAAATAAATGAAAATTTATTCTTTTACTATCATAGCATCTTTCATTTATTGATTCAAAATTAATATATTCAACTGTATTATCAATGAAATCAAAAGTACAATCTTTGTCCTTAAAAAGATATGAAAATAGAACAGCAGATTCTCCTTCATAAAATCCCACCTCGCATAAGTTAACGGGTTTATCAGCAAAAGGTTCAAATAATTCCTCATACGTTTTACCGTAATTGTGGTGTAAATTTTTATCGCTTTTACTTCCTGATTGAAGATAAGCCTGATCAAATGAAATTTTCATAGGTTAAATTTATTTAATTTTCTTCTTCTAAGAAGTCCATTCTCAAAAACAAAAATAAATTCCATTTCAATAAAATCATTTTTATATGTACCTACTAATGATCCGGTATAATAAATTTGAATATGGGAAGCATCGTAATCATCTTTTATATTTTCTACCAAAAATATTCTATTACCAAATAGTTTATAATTTACATTTAAACCAAAATCTTTATTGTGAAATTCGAAGGGAATAAAATTAGGCATTCTATACAAATAGCCCCCATCAATATGACCTACTGTTATTGATCTATCTATAATAAGAAAATTACCCATAATAAAATTTAAGCACAAACATGCTTAGAAAAGTTCTTTACAGCTGATCTAGCTCCATTAGGGGTATAATATTTCTTTTGCTCATCCCAACAATCAGAAGACATTACCTGAATAGTAGGGGCAGTCTTATGAGACCAATTCATAGTACCTTTATATCGTTTCACATCCGCTCCAGAAAAAGCACAAGTCTTGCAAGTTTTCATTCCAAATTCGACACGAGCGGTTTCAATATCATTTGAGCATCTAATGCATTTCATATCTATATTATGGTACTATCCTAGAGCATGTCCATAGTGTTTTCACAATTTTCTATCCAAACTTGTTGTTTTTCAACTGGACCTAAAAATAATTCTGAATAATCAACATTGGGATGAAGTTGTAATTTTTGTGTTTTATCAAAAAATTTATCATCATGTTCTTCTTTTTCTGTATAAAATTCTTCTTTTATAATGATAGGCATCGTTTTAGTAGAATCTCCAAATACTTTTAAACCATCATCGTTAATTGTATAGTATGTGAAATCAGGTATACCTAAATCTATGTAAGGAGTTTTACCTCTTTTAATTTGACTTAAACAATAATTAACTTCCCCATTTCTTCCTTCAAAACTTTCTTGAACTAATTTAACCATTTTAATTTCTTTTTCAGTGCATTTTTTAGAATCTATCCTATACCATGGCCTTAAATGATTAGTTACAACCCATTCATTATTTTTATTTTTTTGAAATGTATATGAAACATTTAAATCTCTAAGAGGGTGTGAACCTACTAAATGAAATAATAAGTAACTTACATATATATTGTATTTAACTCCTCTTTGTTTGTGTACAATAATATCAGTTGGAAATAAAATCATAAAAAAAGCCGAGATGTTTCCATCTCGGCTATATTTATTAGGTATTAGTTTACTGTCAATGTACGTTTAATACCTGCATTACGCAACACACGATGAACACTACGAGCTCGCATAGTCTTGTACTTAGTTGCATATTGATTGACCTTAACTTCACCGGTTGCATTTGCAACCTGAATGGTACCATCTTCATGCATTTCGAACTCTACAAACAACCTTCGAGGATTGCCTTCGACAGTCTTGGTATAGTCAATAGGACGACCAGTCAAGTAGGTTTCGGTTTCGGTGTTCGTATTTACTGTATTTACTTTTGCTGTCATATACTTTTATTATAAGACAGGACTAAATACATCAACTTTTATAATCAGTTGCTAAACCTTCATCTAATAAAATGCGATTTATGTTATGTATTTCACCATGAGGGGTGTTAGATACTACTTCAGCTAGACATCTACCGTATTTGTCTAAGCCATGAGATTTAATTCTAACTTCATAATTGCATTTTTCTAATAGTTCTATCATTCTATTTTTGGCTTCTATTCCTTTTTCCTTTATCTCCAAGTTACGAGTTCTAACTTCAGGGCAGTCAACACCAAATAATCGAATAGTTACATCATGGTGTATATGAAAACCTACATCAACCAACGCGTTCAAAGTATCGCCATCAATGACTCTTTTGATAATAGCTCTGTATTCATACATACGCATATTTAAACATCAGTCTGATAAACACCATTAACCATATTTTTGTTACGAGGTGTTCGTTTAAATCTATGAGGTCTACCTGGACCGTTTGTATAATTAGGTCCAGGATTATTAATAAGGTCTGGTGCTCCAGCAACATTAGGTTGTTGAGGAATATTTTTTCTCATTTTGTTTCCTTTTATTCTAGCTTCTTCTTCACCAGGACCTGAGAAGACAGTTTCATCTTCATCTTTATAAAAATTTTTGAAGCTTTTAATTTTATTCTTCGAAATATTTTTTAATTTCTTCATTACGTTTATATTCTTTCTTCTGATCAGCTTTGTAATCTTTATAAGATAGAAAAAAGCCAATACCTACTATTAAATGCAAAGCAATACTAGCTAATAAAGCCTCTGATATATGATAATCTTTTATAGATAAGTGAATATGTCCTACTGTCCAAAAGGGGATAGATAAGTTCTCACTAACCCATATAACAAAAAATCGTATAAAGCTTAACACTTTAATTATTTAATTATTTGGATAAGTATATGTGTGCACGATAAGGTAATTGTAGGTATAAACGGAGGACATAATTCAGCAATTGCTGTATGGAATAAAGGAGAGTTTTTTGTGATTGAAATGGAAAGGTTATTCAATTATAAAAATCTTTCATGGTGTACATTTAATTTAAGATTTGATCCTTTAATGATGACCGAAATGGTTAAACATTATTTAAAATTCAAATATGGAATAGATAAGATAGATTTAGTAAGATGTATTAATTCTGATTTCGAAAATAAACAAGTTGGTGTTCATTTTAATACTGAGTTAATAGAACATAATCAAACAAGATTAAACCGACAAGGAGAAGAGTTAGAAGTATCATGTGATACTGGATTGTCTAGCGGTAACGGTTGGGCCGCTTATCATCACAAAGCTCATGCTTCAGGTACTTTTTACCAAAGTACTTTTACAGATGCATTAGTATTTTCATTTGATGGTGGAGGGGACGATGGTTGGAATTTAGGTTATCATTTTAATAGAAAAAAACAAAAAAAAGAGCAGATAGAAACTATTCATTTTTCTTTTAAAGACTATGGTAACCCTTATTTTTATTTAGGTTACTTTATTGACGATATCAGTTTTATACAAGATTACGGTGAAGCTTGTTTAACATATTCAGGTAAGTTAATGGGTTATTGTTCATATGGTAAAGTTATAAAAGAATGGATAGAACCTATTAAAAGATATTACAACAAATGGAATAGAGAAGGGTGGTCTCCAGTTGAAAATAACAGAGACGATTTTGTAAAAGAGTTAGGTAAAGAAATAGGATTAGAATTTCATCATGTTGGTAAATTTTTACCAGATAAAACAAAAAGAATTAAAGGAGACGATGCTAAAAATTTAATAGCAACAAGTCAATATGTGTTTGAACAGCTACATTTTAATGAAATAAAACCTTATTTAGACAAATATAAAACTAACGTATGTATTACTGGTGGGTGTGCTATGAATATTTTATACAATACACGGGTAAGAGACTACGTTAAATCATTTGGTAAAGAAATGTTTGTTGCTCCTAATTCATCTGATTGTGGTTTAGCTACAGGGTTGGTGCTTGATCATATTAGACCTTTTTTTCCAATTGATGTAACTTATGCAGGTGAGGAAATATATGACGAAGAAAGTTTACATTCATTCTTAATAGGAAGAAATGTTCAAAGATTTAATTTAACTGAAGTAGTAAGTAATATATGCAAAGAAAATTACATATACGGAGTCGTTCAAGGTAGAGCAGAGCACGGACCTAGAGCTTTAGGTAATAGATCAATTATATGTTCACCTAAAGAAGGTATGAAAGACATTCTTAATAACAAAGTAAAGCATAGAGAGTTTTTTAGACCATTTGCTCCTATAGTTAGACTGCAAGATGTATCAAAATACTTTAACTGGGAAGGAGAAAGTAGACATATGAACTTTGCAGCTACAGTTAAAGAAGAATATAAGTCAAAATTAGCTAGCATTACTCATGCAGATGGAACAGCTAGGATTCAAACTGTAACTGAAGAACAAAATAAGTTAATGTATGATTTGTTATCTGAAGTAAAAGCTCAAGGTCATATTCCTGTTTTACTTAATACATCTTTTAATGTTGCAGGAAAGCCTATTTTAAACACATATAAAGACGCATTTGAAATATATGATAAAGAAGCAATGAATGGTTTAATTATTAAAAGCAAAATGCTCCCTTATAAAATTATTGTTCAATAATTTTTCTCTATCTTGATCTATAGAATCATTTGGCATTATATGATTATCTGTACAAAGAGATCTACCAATAGGATTACAAGTACCAAAACTATTACCTATTACGTAACTTAATTCAGCAGATTCAGAATAACAATCGTTAAGAAAATTATGTAAGTTGTAATTAAGATAATATAAAGCAGTAATTTTAAAAACCCTTTTTTTGTGTTGATTAAAATTATCTACAATAGTTAATATAGTTTCTACAGGAGCTGCATATTTACCATCACATAATGCTATAGAGTCTCCATGTGCCATATTTTTATATCTATTGTATCTTTCTCTTAAAGAAGGGTTGACACTATCTAAAGAGTCAAACAAATGACAATCTCTAAAATAAAAGCCAGGTTCAAACTTTTCATTTACAACTTCGCTTTTAGGAATAATTGGAAATGCATCTGCGTCGTACCAGGTTATGACATCATGTTCTTTGTTTTCGAAATAAACTTTAGCTATATAATACAATTTTATCATTGTATTATCTCTAAAATTAGTATGATCAATAAATTGAAATTTATCTGACTCATTATAATGAATAACGTCAATGGTTATGTTTAGATCTTTTTTGTATAATTCTGGATTATCTGTAAAAATAATTAACTTATCATTCTTATTATAACCTAATTTATCAAATAAGAAAAGAGTATCTAACAATCTTTTATTATATTTTTCCCCAACTGCTACAGTTGCAAATAAAAATCTATTCATCATCAATTTTTGATTCAATAGTTGTTATAAATAAACTTCTTATATAATCTACTAAATCTAATCTTCTTTCCAGTTCAATTTGAACTTTATGGTCTACAGAAGAACTACCTCTAGTATAATCATTACCTTGAACTATTGGATACAATGCTTCATATTCTTTATCAAGATATTCAGAAAAATCTCTTATGCTTTGATAAAGAGGTTGATTATCGCTCATTCGTTTTTTTTAAAATCGATATTTTCGGAAGGACTTAGTTTATTAAGAAGAGTATAATTACTAATTACAGCCAACAAAGTTGTAATTTGGGTATTATCTAATGATACGGGAGGTACATTAGAAAAAGTGATATCTGCTCCATCACCGTTATGCCATGCAGTAATAGAACAAAATTGATCACCCCATTCTGCTGTAATGTTGTTTACTTGTTTACATGAAAGTTTTACTTTATCACTCATATTCGTCAATGTGTCCTCTAAATTTAATTATTGTATCATTACAAATTTTTGATCCTAATGCATCTAAAGTTAGTGCTAACATTTCATCAAACTCTATTGAACCAGGCATAATTTTATTATTATAACAAAACAAAGAAAATAAACTTGATATTTCGCTTATATCGTCTTGCTCTACTATTTGGTTAACATAATCGATTGAATTTTTATCAAAACTGTTCATTAGATTTAAACAAATCATTAACAATACTATCAATTGATAGTTGTACATCTCTTTCTAAAATATCATCATTGATAGTATATTCTTGATCGTTACTACTATTTACAACAGATGCTTTCCCTACTTCTTCCCCTATGAAGTTAAAAATTTTAACTTCAGGTCCTCCAAACCAAGCATAAACTTCGTCAAAATCTTCGTTAAGATAAACGAATCTACTAAGATGTAATTGTTTAAGAAGGTCTGTTGAAAATATGTTTCTCATATAAAAATAATTATATGAGAATCTGTTTTAATCAATCGTAAAACTCATCATCTTCATCAAGAATATAAAGATAATCATCATTGTAATTTTCATAGTTATTTTCGTGGTTATCCCACATGTCCTCAATTTGTTTTTTCTTTTCTTCTTCTGTAATTTTAGAAGGGTCTATGTATTTCATTTTAACTTACTCTTGTTATTATATATGCGAATGGTTTTTCAAAAATTGTACTTAAATCTTCTAGTGGTTGCACACTGTTATACTCATCTCTACATGTAGGGCAATTAGGTATGTGATCAAATTTCATTTCATCGTATTCTACTAATTGTCTACAAATTGTATCATTATCAAATGCAACTGGATCGTCAGATAATAAAGATTTGCAATATAAAACTTCTTTTAATCTATTACATTTATCGTTACCTAATGCATTCCATTCTGTAACATAAGGTTCTTCACACCCATATTGAATTCTAACCTTAAACCAAACGAAGTAATTAAAATTATTAATTGTATCTCTATCATCTGTAATATTTACATATATATTATGACCATTATGCGGTACAGGTAAGGTCGGGTGGTATATAATATTTGTTGACTGATCCCATATTTCTTTATTATAGTATATTCCAGATACTTCTCCACTAGATACTTCTAATATTCCAAATTGTGTACCTATAGGACATTTAGCAATAGGAGCCCCAGTAGTATTATCATTTAAAAAGTTACTTTGTATTTCTGTGAGAGATAATTGAGTTTTAATAACTTGATATGTAACGGTAATAATTGATTGACAATAATCTGCTGCTACAGATGCATATTCTATACCATTTACTGTTACATAATTTCTTTTTATTGATTCTAAATCATTAGGATCAATTGGGCATGTTCCTCTTCCTCTAACGAATGTAGTACCAAAATTAAACCAATGAGTGTAATCTTGTTGAGTAACTATCTTTTCACATTCACCTGCTTCATTCTTTATAAACCCTTCTGGGCATATAGGCTCTTCACACAGTCCAGTATTAGCATTATAAGTTGTGCCTGGAGGGCATAATATTTGACACGAACCGTTAATTAAAGTGGTACCTGGAGGGCAAACACAATTACCATTAGCATCTTCTATAAAAGGTGGTTCGCAATTTTGTCCACAATCGTTAGAACAATCCGGGCATTCTGGGTTACCGCACAATATACAATTTCCATTTACATCCTCTATTTGACCTTCAGGACAAACACATTTACCATTAATTAAAATTTTTCCTTCAGGACAAACTTGAGTTTTACCGTCATTTGGATTTTGTTCTGGACAAGGATCGATTAACACTAAAGAGTGAAAAGTAATTTGAGGGTCTTCACCAGTAAATCTAACAAAAGGAGATAACAAAGATTGAGAAACACTACTAGGAACCAAAACATCATAAAATAAATTATTACCGTAAGTTGTTGGAGGTAAATTATAAGTATCTATAAAGAATCTAGTAGTATTTTTATATTTCCATTGTAATCCTAATGTAACTGTTTTAATATCTACATTATCAGCAGCACCTGAAAAAGTGACTCTATACAATCTATTCAAACAATCAGGAATAATTACTCTAGATTTAGAAGGCGGAGGAGTTAAAGGTATTATTTTCTTTCTATGATCCGTTCTAGTTCTTGTTCTCGTTTGTGTAGGAGTAGCAAATCTAGTAGGTGACTGTGTTCTTGTTCTTGTATTAGTTTTAGTTCTAGTAGGTGTGGGAGTTTGAGATCTTGTTCTAGTTATAGTAGAAGTCCTAGTAGATGTTTTAGTCTGGGTAGGGGTGCGTGATCTAGTGGGTGTAGAAAATCTAGTAGGCGTAGGTGTTTGAGTTCTAGTTGGTGTAGGGGTAACACTTCTTCTTAAAATCCAATTATCTACAACATTAGGGTTTTGTAACTCTACTTTAATTAAAGGGTCATTAGCACTTAGAGGCAAAATTGTAGTATCTAATAATTTAATATCATCAGATGCATTATAGATACTATCTCTAGCTATAGTTAAATCAATATTATATATATCAACTAAACCATCTAATCTATAAGCAGAGAAAGAAGGATAAAAAGATTTAGCAAAAGTATCTTCTATTGATAAATTATACTTATGATTAAAAACATTATACTTAGGGTTATCTGTATTAATACCAGCTGCTGACTTGTATACATATTGCCCGTCATATTGTAAATTATTATTAAAACTATCTACGACTAACTTAGACCCGTCTTTAGGATCAAATATTATTTTAACTATTGCATTATTTTCATCATTAATACCAGATAAATTAAAAGAGATAGAATTAAACTCACTATAATATCTATCTATACTTACAGCTGAACTCGATTGGTTGTAAGTAGTGATACGCTTATAAACCAACTCATCCATATCAAAAGTACTACCAGTAAGATATTGAGTGTAGACTAGACCTTGTTGTAATTCACTCCCGTTAGCTGTGTTAGAGTAAAAATTAGATGAATAATCTACAGGGTTTAAAAAATAGTATCCAGATGCTACAGCAGCACTTAATACCGATGTATCTGTTCCTGTTATATAAATAGTACTCATGTCGTTGTCGTAGCAGTGGTGAATAGTGTTAATCTTGCACCCCAATAACTTGTTTGTAATTCAGTAGGATAATAACTAATCAATTCAGTACAATAGCTAAATGTGATATTAATTTCATTATTAGATATAGTTAAATATCTAACATTAGGTACAAGTCTAAAAGAATCGGGTATTAAAAAGAATTCATTAGGTTGAATATTGGCTTGAGCAGCGTAATCAATATTATATAAAATTTTAGCATTATTTCTAAAATTATTAGCATATATGGCTTCATTAATATTATAATTTTTAGTCACCGCTTTATAATCATCTGATAAATCAGCAATATTCCATATATTAAAAGCTGAAGTTTCAGTATTATCTTTTTTATCTATACCAACTAAAGTAGTGTCTAAAGAATTGCCAGTTTGCATTAATATTTTTAGAGCATTATATACACTAGATTTTACCCCATTTAATAAAGTAGAAGGAATAGAAGGGGTGACTTGACTTCTACTTTCTGCAAATGTTATGCCAGTCCAACCAGAATTACCATTAGGGTCCTGATAACCAGGTGTTTGAGCTTCTTCTTCTGTGCCATTAAAAAAGAAAGCTCTAAAATTACTTCTTGAAAAGTTTAAAGCAACTCCATTATCATTAACGTTTAATAAATTTTCAGGTGTAATATTAGAATTAAAACCTTGCCTTGCATTGTTAATTAATACATTTACTGCAGAAGAAGCACTATCTGCTTGAAGCCAATTACTTTCAAATACAAATTTATAAGATGTTCTATCTGCTACAATGTAAGGAATAGCAGGTATTGTACTTTCTGGTGTTTCGGTTCTGGTTCTGGTTCTGGTTCTTGTAGGGGTTTGAGTTCTGGTTTGAGTTCTAGTTTGAGTAGGTGTTTGTGTATTTGTTGGTGTTTGTGTGCGTGTTGTCCAAGGTGTTTCAGTACGAGTTTGTGTAGCAGTTTGGGTTCTCGATCTTGTCTGTGTTGGTGTTTGAGACCTTGTTCTTGTTTGAGTAGGGGTTTGAGACCTTGTTCTTGTTTGGGTTAAATCTGGTGTTATTGGTGGTGTACCTGATGCTTGTTGCGTGGGTGTTTGAGTTCTTGTTCTAGTAGCTGTTCTTGTTTGTGTTGAAGTATGGGTTACATTTTTAGTAGCTGTAGGGGTAGGGGTATTTATATTATCATAACCTGTACCATTTACACTTATATTATAAAGATAAAAATTAGAAAAATTAGCGCCTGTAGAATATGATACCCCGACTTTAACTCTACCGTTATATGGTAAATTAAAACTTAAATTATCTTGCTCAAATACTTTAACAAAGTTAGATGTTTTATCTTTTCTTAGATATACAATTATCTTTCTACCATAGTTAGTTAACCTAACTTTAAAAGCTTTCTTGATAGGAAATAAACCCGTCTTGGTTGGTGTTTGTGTAGGGGTTTTAGATCTAGTATTAGTAATTGTTGGTGTTGTTGTTCTAGTCTTAGTAGGTGTAGGAGTTAAATTAAGAGAAGAAGTACTGGATTGAGTTAAAGTAATGGTTTGAGTAATCGTAGTAGTTCTTGAAGATGTTTTAGTTCTGGTATTAGTTTGAGTATTGGTTCTTGTAGCTGTAGGGGTTGTGTTTATACCTTGCGTATATGTAGTAGATCTAGTAGGTGTAGCAACTGGTACTAACCCATATTGTTCATATAAATTAATACCATAAGTGCTTAAAGGTAAAGATGAAGAAATATAATCATAATTTGGAGCTCCTTCCCTTAAAGTAATAGCATTAGGGTAACTAACAGTACCGGATGGACCTCCCATTGGCAAACTAAAACCACCAGCAGCATCAAAGCCAACCCCTAAAAGTGCTCCGTTTACCCCTTCAAAAATATCGTTACCTAAAAACTCTACAACGCTTGCTGATTTAGAATACCCTAAACCTTGACCTGGACTACCAACATTACCTATATCAGCTGAGTCTGCATTAACAAAGTATACACAAAAGCCTTCACCTCCAGAACTTGAAGTTCCAAACATAGAAAATTCAGCAGATACTACAATATCATTATATATATTGTAAAAACTGTTTACAAAAATATTATTTGTTTTTGTATTTGCTGGTAATATTGTTGCCATCTAATATATTTACTCTACTTCCCCTAGTTTCAAAACACCTTCTTTATTATTCCATACAACCCCATTTGTACCAGGTAAGTTATTATAAGAAATAAACGATGCTGTTAAAGAATTATAATAATTTTCATCTCTTATCAATGATTGCTGAAAATATATTTCATTTATATCATTAACAAAATTGCCATTTTCAAATTTATATGTAGAATAATAAATTGCCATAGCATCAGACATATCTTTACTTTTAATAGTAAATGAATAGTTATTTTTTTCAGGATTGTATGATAAGTTAGGCCTGTCTATTTCATACGTATTGAAAATATAATCATTTGTGTCGAATGATACGTTTGAATAATCCGGTCTAACTACTGAACTATAACTATATTTTCTTAAATTTCCATTTAAATTTTTAGAAGCAGTTGGAAAAATTTTATTAAAGTTTAAACTATCTATTTCTAATTGGTAAATTGTGGGAAATAAAGTTCTATAAGAAGAACCTGAAACTGAAGGTAATAAAGTAGTTTTATTAAACAAAATAGAATTAGATGATTCATGATAATAAAAATTGCCAAATTTTTCTAATCTTTTATTACCTTGAGATAATCTATTTATGTATAATGGGTTTTGTCTGTTAGATAAAAATTGTAAAGTATCAAAATCATATCTTATTTTTTCTATTACTTGATAGTTTTCAGTTTCAACTATCATAATATCGTACACTATATCATATTTTATAATGTTATTGTTTAACTCATAATAAATTGCACTTAATGAATTATTATCATACTTAGCAAAAACTGCACTTAAAGCTGCTGATAATGGATAAACATAGTTGTTAGTGTTTCTAATATAAGAAGTACCAGACAATTCAAACTTTTTAGTATAAATTGATTTCTTACTTAAATTATCTACTTCTATATAAGTTGTAGATAAATTAGGATTTATGCTATCGTAATAGGGTATACTAAACCTTGAAGTATTAATGTAATTTATCTTAAAAGGATTTTTATAAGGAGCATAATCAAACAAACCGCAATCAGTCTCTGATGTGTATTCATAATCAAATGACGCAGTGTTTTGAAATGTTGGTCTTTTTCCATTTTTGTCAGCTCCTGCTTCTAAGAGAACACTATAGTAAAGATTTTGTAAATTGGTATTCCATTGACCACTTTCAGTAGGAGGATCACTAGGTAAAGGTAAATTTTTAATAGTTGTAAAAGTACCTCCTTCATAAATATTTCCTCTCCTATAAAAATTACCAGTACCAAAACACCATGGTGTATTGAATCTACTATAATCTAAATAGTTTAAAATATTATTATCATTAAATGTAACAGCTGATAATTCTACGCCTGTGTAACTGAAATTTTGCGTAGGTAAAATGTCAGTTGTAGATCCGGTACTTTTGTTATAGTCAAAAGGTAAACCATCTTGATAAAATAAACCATTAGATAAAAATAAACATTTCTTTTGTATTTCTTCATTAGTAACGGATATGTTTTGAAATAATGTAGGTGAAGATTGTTTATACACACCGTAATTATTTCCATATATATCTGATGTACTATAAGTTATATCATCAAAACTTATTAATAACTTTTGCTGTCTATCATCAATAGGGTATAAGGCTTTATTATTAATCTCAAAAATATCATTATTACTCCAAACATCATCTAATTTGCCTTTAAAAAAGTCTACTTTATCAAAGTCTCTAACAACACCGGAATTATATATTTTGTTTATTTCTTCTTCGTTTTCATATCCATTAAAATTTGGATAATAAGATCTATCATTTATATAACCAAATGCAGCAGAATTAGATATATCATAGCTTACAATTCTAGCATTTTCATTAACGTTAAATATTTCAGTCCCAGGGGGTTTGTAATAAATTGAATTACCATAAGTTCCAATATATTTGTCAGGATTTGGAAAGAAATAAGATTGATTAGCTGATAATTTTTCTACATTTACATAATAAGAATAATTAAATGTATTGTAAGTTAAAATTCCTGTATATTGTGGTTTAAAGAACCCTCCAATTTCTTTTTCTGTAACTAAAAATGCAGTGTTTGGTGTTGTTGCTGTACTAACATTATTTCTGTTTAAAAAATTACTACTTACATTTGTAGCAGATAAAAAATTACCAGATATAAAATTAGAAGCTGTATTACCTGTAGAAAGATAATAATAATCAGTACCTATAAATTTTTCAAATAATGCTTTTTTATTTTTTAAATTTAAATCATTTAAATTACCAGTATTAATTTGATTTATAAAATCTTTATTTTTATAAAAAGATGAATCATTAGTGTTTAACGAAATAGGTAATGCTAAATTAGGTATCCAATTTTCAATAACATAATTATATGAAGATAATAATCTAATAGATGATTTATTATAATCTAACCATAAATCATAATCCCACGTATTAGTATTGCTAGTCCATTGATTTTTTCTAACTTCACCACCATATTGATAAGCTGAAGCTGGTTTAGTAGCTACCAAATCATAATAATCTTGATAATTATCATATAATTCATCAATAGTAAAATTTACATTAGCTAATATATAATCTACATTTTTATTAAAAATGTTTAATAACGTTTTAGTAGATGAATTAAAATTAAGAGAAGAATAAAAAGTCTGATATAAAAAATCTTTTAATCCTATGTTTGAAGAATATATATTATTCTTTTTAGGTTGAGTTTTTACAATTTCTCTAAAGTTTTTATAATAACTGGTAAGTAATTTTATTTTCTTAGATACTAACGGTATAATTGTATCTAATTGACTTTTATCGTTATAATTTAAAGCTTTAAGATAATTTCTTTCCTGTTCAGTAAATACATCTAGAGATATATCTTTTAATAGTGCAATATATTGACTTTTTACATCATTACTTTGTTGCTCTAAAAAAGTATTTTTAACTTTATTCCAGGAATTTAAATAGTCTTTATATGAAAGTTTAAAAGTTTGAGTGGATATATTAGTATCGGTAAAATTAGAAAGCCAATTTTTAAAATCTAAAGGTTCATCATAATCAATAGCTACAGAGATATTACCTAATGTTGTAATAGATTGATCAATCTGATATTTGTTAAATCTTTCTACTGTATTAATTGGCATTAATAATATTTAGTATAGTTTCATTCAGATGACAAGATTTCAGAACCTAAACTTAACTGATAAGCCAAATTTTGTTCAATTATTCCATCTTCTGTATCCCATTCAACTAAAGGCGTGTTATTATAACTAGATAGATATGAAGGTAAATAGGTAGAAGAAAGACTATCATAAGGAATATCAATAGTAGTATTGTAAGTATCTTCCCAATTTATAATATTATTATTATATGTACCATTTACTGTAGAAAAATAATTATAAAAATTGTAATATGATGAAAGTTTGTATGTTGATAATGAGTCTGTGTAAAAATTATTAGGTAAAACTAATCCCCAACCCCAGTTTTTAGAAAAAGCACTTAATGGATATACATCAGAAGAAACAATTGAACTTAATAAGTTAACCCTCAATAATGAATAATTTGATGAATATAACTCTTCTGCAACTATATAATCATCCTTTTTGTTTATTTGATAAGATAATATATCTAATTTTTCACCTTTATTGTAGCCGTATTTTTTATTATTTTCGACATAAGTAATACTTTCATTTAATGAACCAATAAGATTATTAGAATAATTATTTTTAAAATTAAAGTTAGATTGATTTCTTTTACCAAATAGAAGAGATTTTTTTATTGAAAATATATTAACTAATCTAGCTATTTCAGCCGGATAATTAACTAGTAAATCTGTAGAAGCAAATTGTTGTAAATCTATATTATACTCTTCAGCATAGCTTATAAGAGAATCAATATTACATGTATCAATGTTTACATTATTAGGTATAAAATTAGCGGTCTTTTCATAAATGCGTTTACCTATTGCATCTACCCCTGAGCTAATGTTACCAAATATTGTACTAAAAAATGTATCAAAAATAACCGGTTTGTTATATATAGAAGGTTGTAATGCAACACTCTTCATATAACCGGACATATCAAAGTTTTCATTAATCTTTGCTACCCTGTTAATACCAGTAGAGGGGTATAAATTAAATTCATTACTGCTTCCTGTTACAAAATAAGTACTTCCACTATTGTCTTGCATAAGAGAAGTAGCACTTAATCTAACTGATAGAATATTATTAGAGGTAAAGCTAGTGTTTAAATTATTTTTTTCAGGTATAATAATATTACCCTTTATCCAACCATATGTATAATCTTTAAATGTTGTGTTATCAAATGTAGTATACGGTAATATATTTCCTAAATTTTTACCTGTAATTGAATCTACTAAGTAAATTTTAACTGCATTAGTTGCAAAATCTACTACACCAGGGTTTAATTTATTAAATTGATTTTTACTATTATATAAATTGTTATTTTTAAGTTTAGCAACAAAGCTAATAACTTGATTATAAAATTTAGATTTACCTATATTAAATGTATCTAAATAAAAACCTTCTCCGTCTAAACCATTACTAGTTATTGAAAATTTGTTAGCTAAGGTAAAAATATTGCTTTTTATAGTATAATAGGTACTAAATGTATTTTTAATAGGTAAATCTGATAAAGGTAGTTGATAGTATTTTGTATAGTTATCAGGAAATTTAGATGTATCTAAAGTAGCAAATATATAATAAGGATTGTTTCTTACAAAATCATCTACAAAATAAAATTCACCATAACCACTTGTACCTACAAAGAACGCATTTACATCAGATGAAGATGTTGGAACTACTAAACTATTTTTATCTAACTTTCCATAAAGATTGGTAGATGTAGTATCTATTTTGTTTATAACAGTATCGCTATAAATTTTACCTATCGCTTCTCTTTTTATAAATCTATGAGTAGGTAATAAAAACGCAAACGGTTCTACACTTAGTTTAGTTTTATCATAAAATAAACTATTACTTCCACTACAGTTCAGATAAAATGTATAAGGTGAACCAAAAGATTGTAAACTATTAAAACGCTCCAATGTAAGTTTATCTGAATATATACCTGCAGATAAATTTAACACATCGCTTGAAGACAAAGTTTTGAATGAAAAGGTGTTAGGTATAAAATCGAATATTTTAACTGTACGAAAAAATGAATCAAGTTGAGTGTTACCATCAGATAACATAACCGTCATAGTTACTCTATACTCCCCGGGGTAAAAATAAGAATGTGAAGCTGATAGTGAACTAACATTTGGAGATGAATCTCCAAAATTCCATATAATATTTTTATTGCTATAATTTTGACTCTTTAAAGTAGTAGGAATAAACTTTAAAGGGGTTTGTTCTAATGCGTAAGATGATAGAGATGAATCATCATAAACATTATAAACATCGAATTTCCAATACCCTGTATCTAATACCGTCATTTTATCCTTGTCTTACAACTTCAATTCTATCTGATATATTAGAAAGATTTCTAAAATAAGGGAATTGAAAAAACTGTAAATTAATATCTTGTTGAGTAAAATTATAATCTTGAGTTGCGTAAACTGGGTTATAAATTGCTAATTCAAGTTCGTTTTCTACAATAGTTTTATTCTTAAATTTTCTTCTTGTTGTAAAATTATTTACCCCATCCAAATTTAAAATTTGTTGAGATAAATCTTTTATGCTTACTATTTGTCCTAACTTTAAATTGTTGACATTAAAGTAAGTTTTAAAAATAGATGCTACTTCATTCTTTACAGTATCTAAATCCCTTCTAGAATTTCTATCCATTTCAACATATAGGTAACTATTGTCTCCAGCTTCTTCCGGAAATACTACATCTTCTTTTAAATTAGATGCTCCAAAATTTATTTCCATATAAACAGGGTCGGTTACAATTAATTCTGTTGTAGCACTTTTAACATCATTTAACAAAATGGTAATTGCATTTTTCTGAGATATAGACAAATAATTAGTTCTAATATCTAAGCTAGTCTCAACATTCTTGTTAGGAACTGCAAATATATAAACATTATTAAAATCACATGAATCGGCAAAATTTACTTGATTGAATAAAACTCTTGAATCTTCATTAGGTCTATCTAAACCTATATTAAAAAAATAATTTTGATACTGATTTAAATAATCAAAGTTGTTTACCACTCTTACTGATCTAACCCAACTACCAAAATTCTTTTGTATATAATTTTGATAATCACCTGTTGTAACTAATCTATATTGTGAATTAAAAAGTTTTGGAGCATTTTGTTTTATTTCTTCTACACTTTCCTTTAATTTAAAATTAGTAGAAGAATTAGCGTTTGTAAACCTTATATTAGCAGATTCTGTGGGGGTAATTATATTAGAACCAATTGGTGTAGTATCAGCTAAAATTCTGTTGAATTGAGTAGTATTGAAAAAATATAATGCTTGGTTGTCTAAAGTATTTTTACTTACTTGACCTAATGTTGCATCTGACTTTAGATAATAGATAGCTATTTGACTACCTTGAGTCAACTTTTTACCTGTAACATTATTACCGAATTTTATTTCATATTGTTCGGTTTGATTAAATCGAACACTATATTTTTTAGCTGCTCCATTTTCTAGATACAATGATGTTGTTCTTGTCCATTTTTCCCATTTAGCATCTCTTTTTGGTTCTTTGATATAGACATGAATGTTATTATTGTCAATATAAAAATTAGTATCAGAATTTGTTGCGGCTAAAGTTGCTACTTCAAAATCTTCCCCTAAAGCTTGAAATACGGGAAATTCAACAAACTGTCCATTATATAATAAAGTATTGTTTTGAAGAGCATTTAATACTTCTGAACTAGAAGTATTCTTCTGAAAAGAAACATCATCAGTAAAACTAAATGAAGTGCCATTAAATGAAAAATAACTATATCTTGGTATTGTATATAGATTTTGACTTAACTGAGCAGTAGCTACTGCTTCAAAAGATAAATTAGAAGTTTGAGGACCAGAAGGATTATAATCTATACTTTTAACAATCTGATTTATATTTTCATAAATTTCTGCTTGAGTAAAACTACTTTCAGATGAATTCTTGTTAAGGTAATAAATTAAAACATGGTATGAATAAGCAATGACATCGATTAAAGCAGATAAATTACTACCTTCGTAGTTTTGATCTGTAAAGATCTGTTGTTCATTCATTCTTTCGATGATTAAGTCTTTAAGACTAATAGCATCAAATGCTACATAACCATCTGTCTGTAAATTAAAATCTGATTTAGCTGCCATCTTTAGTTATAAAAAGTTATCCCTGTTGAATTTAACATAGCATTAAAATTAATACTGTTGTTATTATTTATGAATGGTACTTCAAGCTCCAACAATATGCGATATTGATCATTATTAACTTCTGCTGTAACGGTTATCTTTCTAACATTTACTCTCGGTTCTTGTTTAACTATTTGTTTGTTTATTTCTTCTCCTATAAGTTGAGCTGTATCAGTATTACAAGGTAAAAATAAAAATTGATTTAAATTTAAGCCAAACTCGGGATTTAACAATTTATCCCCAGGAAATGTAGTGAAAATATTGACTATACTATTTTTTATAGCTCCTAAATCATAATTACCTACTAAATCACTTTTAAATAATGATGAATTAAGTTCATTTGACTGCACATTTTCAAATTTAAAATCCACTTCTACGTCAGCATACGTAAACATAGGTGAATACTTTAAATTTTTTGGTTTAGATAAATTATCTAATTTGATCTTTGCCATACTTATATTTAAGTATGTAGTTTTATTTTAACTCTGCAGCATAAATAATAATGTGGACAAAAATAACCTAAAATTTAATAAGATCTATGAGTCTTATGTATCAAGATACACAAGAGGTGGCTTCTTGACCGGAGACCTAGTTAAGGTTAGAGATGACTATAAATCTAGCGAAGGATATAAAAAGATGAGTCCTGAATATAAAGCTAAGTTAGATGACTTAATTGCAAGCGATCTTAACTTAAGAGTTTCAGGAATAGAAAACAAATACCCTTCTAAACAACCAGGTAACACAGATAACTCTAGTGGTGAATTTGCTATTACAGTATCTCAAGAAACTGCACCTGGAAGATATGATGGCTTTTATCAATTTCCTGATGATATTTTTACACCTGTAGATGTTTACCCTAACAGAATGCCAGTGCCTGATAGTTTTGTTAGACCCAATAAAACAGAAATCGATCCCGATACGTTAGAGTTTGATGTGGATTATATAGGTCAAAATCCTCTTGTATCACAAGTTGATGCAGGTTACTTACCAGATGCTGAAAAGAAACCCAAAATGGGTGACGATAAAGAATTACATAACACTAATGTAAAAACTGATCAGTTTGGTGCTCCTACATTTGATGCACAGGCAATTGGAGGAGGTAACGTTCCAGATACTAGCATTTACTTAAAGTAATAAAGCAAGAATAAGCATTGATCTCTTGATCCATTACGAAGCTTGATTTATAGATAAAGTCGTGACACGTTGTAAGTTGCGACTTTTTCTTTTCTTCATCAATATCTAGATTATCAATGTAATTAAACATATCTTTAATCAATACAGGGTAATCATTATTAAACACATACTCATTCTTTATCGCAAGCTTTCTGCACTTAAGAACATGTCCATGCTCAATAAGCTTATACAAATCAGCAACAAGTTTGGATACGTTAGAGCTATCATCTATTTTAATCTCTCCTTCATTTGTAAGCTTTTGAATCGTATTGATAGTTTTGCGAAGATCTGGAAAGTTATCCCTAACAATTTGTTTCAAGTCATCTTTACTACATACGATGTTTTCCTCATTCAATATATGTACCATGCGAGCATATATGCTCTCTACATCATGGGTTATGTTAAATATTTGACATCTGCTTTGTAGTGCTGGAATGATTCGATGCTTATAATTTGCAGTAAGAACAAATCGAGTAATTGCACTATACTCTTCCATTACATTACGCAATGCTCTCTACCAATCTTGAGTCAAGCCATCACACTCATCTAAGATAATAACTTTGATAGGAAAGAGACTCTTTGTCTTAGCATAGTTCGTAACCTTACTACGGATAGTATCAATACCATTCTCATCTGATGCATTTATATACAGGTGATCACATTCGATAAGTTCGTTAACAAATATTTTAGCTAATGTAGTTTTACCAATACCTGGACTACCTACAAGAAGTACATTTGGTATTTCTCCCGTCTCTTCTGCTTTACTGATCAATTGTCTAATTGAATTACCTTCCTTAAGACAATAATCAGCAATCTTCTTAGGGCGATATTTTTCTACTAATAAGTTATCGAACATATCACTATGATATGAACTATCTATCGCTTTTCAAATAATTTTACTAACTCAAGACAGCAACAAAATGCATTAATTTCTTTATCCAATACTTGTGTATTTTGATAAAGGTAGTTTGAGATAGTAATTAGAAGTTCTCTTTTAAATTTTTCCGGTAGGTCTTTTTCATGCGTATAATTAAAAAGAAGCTTAAGAAGAGAGTGATACTCACCGTTAAACTTTTCATCATTATTAGTAAGAAATTGCCTAATATTTTCAGAAACACCAGATTCAATTCGATCATAGAGGTCGTCAATAAACACCTGGTCTGTTTCTTCTTTATCAATAACGAGTCTTCCATTAACCGTATATTTTTGTATATTGTTAACACATTTTCTAATATCAGGGTAATCCTTTTTAATCAACTTAATGAAATAATCTCTATTTTCTTCTGTAAGAGTAATTTTTTCGTAGTTAAGGATAGCACTACAACGTTTTACAACTTCTAATATAGGAGGAGTTAAGTCAAAGTTTTGACATCTACTCTGCAATGCTGGAATGATCTTATGAATGTAATTACAAGTAAGAATCCATCTTGTTGTTCTGCTATATTCTTCAATAGCATTACGAAGAGCTTTTTGAGACTCTTGCATAAGACCATCACATTCATCAAGAATAATTACATTTATCTTGCCTTTGGATGGTCTCTGTTTTGCATAAGAAATAGCTTTTTTACGAATTGATTCAATATCATTTTCATCTGATGCATTTATGTATATGTAATCACATTTAATTAAATCTTTTACGATAATCTTTGCTAGAGAAGTTTTACCTATACCTGGAGGACCAGCAAAGAGAAGGTTAGGTATTTCTTCCTTCTCTTTGAACTGATTGAAGACCCGGTAGTTATCATCGGTTAAGATAATATCATCGAGGGTTTGTGGTCTATACTTTTCAACAAAAAGGCTATCGAACATATCATTATTTACTATCAGACGAGCCAAATCCATCAGCTCCTCTGTTAGTATCAGACACTTCGTCAGCCCATTCAATAATAGGTTGCAACAATCTATAGACAACTAATTGAGCACAACCTTTACCTTTTTCGATTACAGCGTCAGTATCGGAAAAGTTATACAGCTTAACACCTAAATCACCTCTGTATTGATTATCAATAACACCAAGATGAGGTTGCAAGCCATGTTTGAAACCTAGACCAGATCGAGGTTCAATTCGAAACCAATAA
>Ga0208644_1001172_pt1 | contig 22474 bp, 26 predicted proteins | sample VirMetDEL_Nov_18_FD_184517 | JGI IMG/M metagenome (GOLD analysis project Ga0208644, IMG submission 184517) | Aqueous microbial communities from the Delaware River and Bay under freshwater to marine salinity gradient to study organic matter... | ecosystem: Environmental > Aquatic > Marine >...
GAGCCATCGCTGGATATCGTGAACTATCCGGTGGATCGCCGAGAGGTTCTTGATGTCGTGGTTTATGTGGTCGAGCGCCAGGAGCTGCTCGAGCAGTTGGTCGTTACCCATTGGTTCTCCCCCATCGAAAAGGCCCGGCCGTTTCCGACCGGGCCGTGTCTGCTCACTTCAACTTTGAACTGATTTCCTGCAGTGTCTCGTTCAGATCATTCAGATGATTCGCGATGATCATCAGGATCAGATCAGTTCGTCCACCAGAAGCGTGCTTGTAGAACGCCAAATCGACATTGGCGAATTCTCCCATGCACTCATCTGCAAAAACCGCTCGACCAGCTTGGTATTTGTGTTCTTCTTCTTGCAGAACCCAATCACCAGCTGGGCTTGGCTTCATTTTCCGATCCCATTGTTCTTGAGTCATTCGGCGAACGGATCCTCGATGCCATCGGTCTCGTCGACCAAGGGCTTGCGAAGCGGCTTGCGGGCCGGTTGTTTCCAAGGCTTGACGCTCTGGATCGTGTTGACCTCGCGACCCTTGGCGGACATGACGGTATCGACCGTGACCGCCCAGGACGCCGCCTTGAGTTCGTCGAGATCGAGCCCGGCGAATTCCTGCGGGGTGAGTCGCCGTCCGAGCATACCGTCGAGCAGCTTGGTGAGTTTGGCGGCATCGTAACCGTAGGCCGTCTTGGTGAACTGGGTGAAGCGGAACGGCCGTCCGTCCTCGTCGCCGACCTCGACCGTCTCGAACACCCATCGGAAGTTGGGTTCCAGCCGGTCGCGATCCTCGAAGCTGGGCCGCTCGGTCTGTTCGACATCGACCAGGACGCACTTGTACTGGCCGGCATCGGCCACCGGGAACGATCCGCCACTGAAGCTGGCGTGTTTTGCGAAAAAGCTCATGTGTTTTCCTTTGCCGGACATCCGGCTGCGTTATCGCCGGAAGGTCCGGCAGGGCATGGTACACGGCGATATACCGCCTGTCAACCTCCAGCATAAATAACCATCGAACCACTTAGGCAGGCCGGCTTGGTTCTGCCGCCGCGAAGCGTAGCGGCGGAACCTTGCCGGCCCTAGGATGGAAGGGGGTCTGGGGGAAACCAAAGGTGGTTCCCAGACTGATTCCCACCTAAAGCCCCCGTAGGGGGCTAAGGGCCGGGAACCACCTAAGCGCCCGCCACGAACCAGATCGGCCACTTGTCCTTGGTGACCGACTCGATCAACCCGCCGGTCTCGAGTTCGGCCAGAACCGCCTGGCACGTCTCACGCTTGACCTTCGCAAGGGCTTGCACCCGGTTCAAACCAATGCCCGGATTTTCGCTCAGGACGGCGAGAATTCGGTCGGATGGGCTAGGAGTACCATCTTTGGCCTTGCGCCCCTGTACGGGCAACGTGGAGGCCGTATCGGGCAATTCCGAATGGCAGAGCGAAACGAGGTTGTCGTCGGACGTCTCGATTCCGAATCCGACGTCCTCGACGGCCCCTTCTTCAAGGTGCCGGTGCTTCGTGACGTGGAACCGGTAAACGCCGTCCCGCTTGTCGATCGACGCGATCAAATCCGCCTGGGCGGCGATCTCGCCCGCGCCTCGCATCGCCTCGTGCTCGACGGGTCCACCGCCGGCCGCGGACTTGCGGTGGTGGTGGAGGCAGACAACCGCGGCGCCCGCCTCGGACATGGCCTTGAGCCGCTGGTAGAGGGAGGCCATCTCCACATTGGAGTTCTCGTCGAGGCGGTGCACCCGCACGAAGGTGTCCACTATCACGAGCCGGATGCTCCTGCCCTTGATGTGCTCGACGATCTGATCAAGGTCGCCCGGAGAGTCCAGCCGGACGCCAGAGCGCTGGAGAATCGTGAGCCCTTCGGATGGCACGGACATCCGCGAAAGACGGTCGAAAAAGGTCCCAGGCGACATCTCCTCGTTTATATAAAGGCACGATATACGCTGGGCCTGATGGTTCAGCAGCCACTTGGTTCCGGTGAGGCAAGCGCGCAGCAAATCGACCGCCACCCATGTCTTCCCGCCGCCCGGCGGAGCGGTCACGAAATGGATTCCGCCCGAGATGATCAGGTCCTGCACGATCCACTGGGTGTCGCTTGCCGCCGCCGCGAGCTCCGCCAGACGGTCGAGCCCAATGAACTCCAGCAGGTGTTCGCCGGACTTGCCGACCGAATCCGGACGGTCGTCCGGTATCCCGCCGTCGAGCCACTCCACCCAGCCGCGGGACATCTTGTCGCGGATCGCAAGCGGTCCGAGCGGCGGGTCGACGAACTTGGCATCCCACCATTCCGCGATCGCGAGGGCCACCTGATACGGGAAACTCTTCGCCCGCAGGAACCCGAGCAGCTTGACCAGCGCATTGTCGCGCCCGCCGAACGGGCCGCCGCCTTCGGGGTGCCGCTCGAACAACGCGGCCCACTGGCCTCCCTCGATGCGCGGCGCGTCCGCGCCCGTATGCTCCTTCGCATGGTCGTGCAGGAGGCTGTAGAACTCCTCCTCAGAGATTGGCATCCGATTCCTCCATTGACAATCGCGCCGATTGGATCTCGGCTTTGCTGATTCCTTCCGCCGCGGCGAAGTCCAGGATCGACTCCTTCGAATCCCCGCGGGCCATCATACGCTGGAGGATCCGGATCACCCACGAGTACCGATCCTCGAGCGCCGACTGGTCGGGCCACGGCTCGGACGCCTCGCGGAACCGGCCGGCGTGGCTGAGAAGCGGATCCATTCGGTGGATCCTGCGGTACGTCGCCTCTTCCTCCTGCGTCCAACCCGGAGGCGGCGCCACGCTCGACGGCCTGCCTTGCCGGATCACCGCCGGCCGCGGCTTCGGGTCGGACTCGACGATGCGGACCCGCTTCGGGTTCGCCCGGTCCTTGAAGTTGAGCGTTCCCGCGAGGCGAAGGATGCGGGTCAGGTCGGAGACGTTGTCGGTACCCGGGAGGATCCGATCCTGCCATTTCCGGATGGCCGTCTTGACCTTCCGGCGCTGGTCCTTGGTGGTCGCGGAAAAGATCGTCGGGGCGGTGATGTATCCATGCCATCCGTTGCCGGACTCGACCACCAGATCGCAGGATGCAAGCGCGTCGAGGGATGATCCCGGTATCTTCCGGTCGGCATCGATCCAGAGGACGCCGACCTGGGACACGAACTCCTCGCCGACCTTGCCGGATGCAATGTGCGAAACGTCCCGCGGGAGGACGCCCAGGTAGATGTCCCGCCCTTGGGACATCCACTGCTCTATCTGGGCGTGTACGATATCAATTCCGCCGAACAATGCGGCGAGCTCGATGCTCGATCGGTCCGGTCTCATGCCTTCGCGCAGGGCCCGTAGTTCGACGTACCCAGCCTCGTACCGGTCGAAAAGGAAGTGCAGATGCCTCTCGGCATCGCCTCTCATGTAATCCATTGTGCAGTTGTCCTAACGGGTTATTTCGGCCGCTCGTCCTCGGGGATGCCGATATGCTCGGCGATGGCCCATGCGGCCGTGGGCCAATCATACGCTATTTCGAACCGATATCCAAACGGCTCCAGACGGTCGCGCCATTTCGCCTGGTCGGGCGTGAGCCGGTTCTTGCCGGCCTTCATCTCAACCCAGAGGCCCGGCGCCGGCAGCGGAACGTAGATATCCCAGATACCGGCGCGAACGCCCAGTGCCTTGAACTTCGCCGCGGTGCGCGGGTCCCGGTACCCGCCGTTTGGCGTGTGGTAGACCAGCTCGAGCATCGGGTACCGCGGCGCCATGGTCCGCACCCAGTGCATCAAGGCGATCTGCGCCATGTCCTCATGATGCCTCATCGGATAGCTCCTTCCTGAGCCGCTCCATCGCCCGAATCAGCGCGTCGTGCACCGCCTGGCGGGATATCCCGCGGCGGGCCGATATCTCCTCGAGCGTGAGCGGCTCCGAACCGTCGAACCCGAACCGCGCCAGGATATAGTCCCGGTGGTTTGGCCGCAGGCGATCGATGGCCGCCCGGATCGATGCGGATTCCTCACCCGATATCATCGCCGCCAGCGTGTCCATCTGGTCGGCCTCGAGGTACTCGATCGGCGAGATGCCACCGGGCTGGTAGGTGTCGTCCAAGCTGAAGAACTCGGATTCGATGATCCGGCGGGAGTCCGCGATGTTCTCGGGCTGGAGCCCGAGCAACTCGGCGATATGCTCGTTGGTCGCCTCCGGTTGCGCCTTGAGGATCTTGACGATTCGGAAGGCCCGGTACGCGGCGTACTCGGGGAGCCGTATCCCCCAGTTGTTCGCCACGCAGTATCGCCGGACCCGGTTGAGGATATGGTAGGTGGCGAAGGTCGAGAACTTGACCTGCCGACCTGGATCGAACCGATCGGCCGCGGCCGCGATGCCGAGCTCCGCTTCGAGCGCGGCGTCCTCGATCATCTGGGGCCGAGCATAGGCACGGACGATGGCAAGGCCGAGACCGCGATGCGCCTCGAGGAGCGCGTCGATCGCCACCTGGCGCTCGATCCCTTGCTGGTACGCGAGAACGAGCAGGGTATCCTCGGCGCTGGTGATGCCTTGGTAATGTCTGGCTCGGAGCCGAGCCGCCACTCCGCGGACGCGGGCTCCGGTCGGCTTCACCGCTTCGCCAGATGCTCCTTGTGCCGGCGATAGAGGATCGACGCGAGATCCTCCGGCGTCGTCCCCATCGCCTCCGCCAAGCGCATCAGGTTGGCGGGACTGGGGATACGCTTGCCGGCCAGCCATGTCGATACGTTCGACTGGTGCGACCCCATCCGCCTGGCGATCTCCTCTTGCGTGATGCCTCGAATCATGCGGCGAGTATATCGCATGGTACGATGGACCTTGCCAGTTTATATCGGCATCCGATATAACGTCGGCGGAGGTGGAGATGCAGACATCGGAAGAGATCGACCAGATCGCCACGGCGCTGGTCCAGATCCAGCGGGATATGCCGGCGGTCGGCAAGGATGGCCGAAACCCGGCGTTCAAAAGCCGGTACATGACGCTCGACGGGATTCTCGGCACCGCGGTGCCGGTCCTGGCGAAGCACGGCGTCGCGGTCGTGCAAGGCTCGGCGATCGCATCGCTCGACGATGCGTTCCGCCCAATGGCGGTGACCGTGAGCACCCGCCTGATCCATCGATCGGGACAATGGATCGCCATCGACGCGATCATCCCGATCACCAAGGCCGACGCCCATGGCATGGGCTCGGCGATCACCTACGGGCGGCGATACGGCATCGCCTCGATCCTCGGCATCATGGCCGACGAGGACGACGACGCCAACGCCGCGACCAACGTGCAGCGACCAACCGGGCAGGTCGCACCGCAACGCACCATGCGCCCGATCGGAGGACAATATGACCGTTGAGATTGGTGGAGAACTCTGGGACGACGAGACCGGAGAATATATGGGGCCGGTCTCCAATTGGATCGACGGGCCGGTTGACTCGCTCGACGTGGCGATGCAGGTGATGCGCCGACACCTCGAATTGGAGTCGGCCCACGCGGCGAAGATGGCCGAACTCGAGGCCGTCTCCGAGAACGTCCGCAAACTGGTCCGCGAATCCGCGTCGCGCCTGGACTGGTTCAAGCGGCGATATCAGGAGGAGATCGCCGGCTTCGCGCTCACCCAGCTTCCGCGGGACCGGGAAGGCAACCTGAAGTCCAAGACGTGGCGGACGCCCTACGGCACCGTATCCTTCCGCACCTCGTCGCCGAAGATCGAGGTCCAGGACGAGGAGGAAGCGCTGAAATGGGCCGAGCGCCATTGTCCCGCGGCGGTGAAGGTCAAGCGCTCGATCCTCGTCTCGAATATCCCGGCCGACGTCAAGGCCGCCATGATCGAGAAGCCCGACGATGCCGAGTTCATCGGCTTTGGCGTCGTGCACGGCGAGGAATCGGTTCGCATCAAGGGACTGGAGAGCAACGCATGAAGAAGCAGGAAACCACCCATTCGCGCCTGGAGGCGGTCGTCGCGAACCTATACGACGCCGCCACCATGCTCAAGATGGTCCGCATGAGCGGCGATCCCGCGGTCAACGCGGAGACATTCGCCGACATCGAGCTCGGCATCGATACGCTGAACCAGCTCGTGGTGAAGGCGATGGCCTTGGACGGCATCCGGCCGAAACCACGCCGGCCGCGATGGTACGACGGCATCCTCGCCGTGATCCAGAGCTGACGACAAAAAGCCCCGAAGGACAACCTTCGGGGCTTCTTGCTGGATTGAAAGGAGAACCCGACCGATTATACCTCACCAATTTATTCGAGCAAACCCGCCAAGCTTTCCGAGCTCGGACCAGGTCCGAATCTTGCGGTAGACGCCATCGCCTTCCCGGTTGACTCCGTCCGGATCGTCCGGTCCGGTGTTCCCCTCGACCGTGACAACGCCCCAGTTCTTGCCGGACTCGACGACGATTCCGATATGCCCGATCCGCTGCTTTGCGGCAAACCAGAAGAGCGCGAGGTCGCCAACCCTGGGAACCACCGTACCCGATTCCGCGGTCGAGACCGGAATCCAGAACCCGTTCGCTTTGGCCCAATTGGCGTAATCAGGCGTCCACCCAGAGTCGGGGAAGGATGCCGGCACGGTCGTACCAAGCGCCGCCGCGGCACGCTCCAATCGGTACCGAACGAACGCCGCGCACCACGGGCTTCCCGGCGGGATCCCGACCGCCGCCTGGTACGTTTCCACCCAGCGGCCACGGTTCTCGCCGTCCTCGACGACGCCAACGTTCAGCAGCGCATCCGCCGCCGCCTTGAGCGCTATGGGCCGGTTGCTTGTCACGAGTAAGTCCTCCCGCCATCGGTCGAGCGTACGACCGTGATTCCGTTCGTCGTGTGGTTGTATACGATGTAGAGGTCGTCCAGGCGCTCGTAAATGTCCAGCGAGGAGTCGGCCACGTTCGCGGCCACCAGCGTCGTCGCGGACATGATCACGGTTCCGTTCGCGTCGAGCGTCTTGCCTTGGATCGCTCCGCCGCTGGTGCGCCAGATGTAGTATTCGATGCCCAGGTCGTCGACGCAGAAGGCCGGCTGCGTTCCGGTGCTATTGATCACCGTGCTCACGAACGATGCTCCTTCGTCCTTGGTGTATTGGCGGTCGAGGCCGCCGGAGGTCTTCTCGACGAACAGGACGATGCCGAGGTCCGGATCCGGTTGCAGGCATCTCAGGTGCAGGTTCGCCGCGCCGGTGATGCTGGTGATCGTCTGCGTGTAGGCGGTCGCCAGCGGGCCTGCGGCCTTCCATAGGCTGATCGTGCCCGATTGGATCGTGGCGTAGTAGTGCTGGTTCAGGATGTTCCTGTCCGCGGACACGAACGTCCCGCTCGGGCTGGTGAGCTTGAACACGGCCCGCTGTTGCTTGTTCGTGTAGAGCGGGTCCGGATCGCCAGTGTCGAGCGTGTTGCAGACCGTATTATGGTTCGCCATCCCGAGGCCGCCTGGGAGGCCAGTACCGTAGTTCCCGATCGTGTTGCTGGCCGCCGAGCCGCGGCTCGCCAGCGTCGAGTCCAGACGCAGGTAGACGGTCTGGAGCGGGTACGGCTCGGTATCGGTTCCAAGGACCAGCCCATGGGCGCGGCCGCGGGCGTAGTTGACCGCGAGCAGGCTCATGTACTGGACGCCGGAATCCTCGATCTCGAAAGCATCGAAGGCATCCGGCACAAAGTCCCCGTTTATCTTGCGGTACATGGTCTGGGCGTATACTTGCACCTCCGCGCCGCCAGCGCTCTGGTCTGTCCCGAGCCATGTCTTGTCGCCCTGGCTTCGCCGGCGGGTGAGGCCACCGAGCCAGATGGCGTGCCCGTTCACGCTGTTGGCGTAGCCGTTCTTGATGTAGGTAGGACTTGAGTTCGTCGTGCTGGCGGTCGCCGTGTACCCTTGGTGCCGAACCACGGAACCATCGCTCGCGTTGATTTCATTCACGAAGTCGGTGATCGTCATCAAAGCGTTGGAAGCCGGGCTGGTTTGCCAGAGCGCCCATCCTTCCTCGCTCTGGGTATTGCCTTCCGTATCGCCCTGGAACAGCCGGTTCGTCGTCCAAGTGTTCCCGCCGAAGGATGTCTTTTGCAGCTTGGTCCACGTCCGCGTCGGCGCCCAGTAGCCTGTGCACCACGCGGTCGCTCCGCTCGACGCGGAGAGATGGATATCCCCCATTTCGACCGAGGTCCCGGTGATGGCGATCTGGGTGGCCCGCGTGATGCCCCAATAGTCGCCATCGAGGAGCTGGCCAGCGTTCGTCGGGTCCGACGGGTTCATCCTAGGATACGGACTGTCGGTCTCGTCGATCGTGCTGGTCTTGTTGTCCGGCGAACAAAGGTCGAGGTAGATGTACTCAAAGGTTCCGCTCGACGTCGAAAAGTCCCAGCTCTTCACAACCGAGCTCGGCTGCGTCGTGATGCTGATCGTGCCGCTCTGCGTCGTTCCGGCCGTGCGCCGGACCTGTACGCGGAGGTACCGGTAGGAGTTGAGTCCGACGCCCTCGGATGCGAACGTGCGCGTCGCGGTCGTCGTCCCGGTCGATATCGCCTTGGTTTGCGATTGCTGAACGGATGCGCCCGCGAAGTGCCATCCGCGCAGATACATCACCGTGTTCGCTGTATCGTCGCCCAGGCTCGACAAGCTCGAGCTGCTCACGTCGGCGTATACCCACGCCGGCACGGTGTTCGCCGAGGCCGAACTGGTGGACGGGCTTCCGTACGCTGGATCGGTGAAGCTCGATGAGATGGAGTACTTCTGGAAGGTATCGGATGCGTCGAAGGATCCGGAGACCGCCGAGACATCCCGATAACCGGTCGCGCCATCGAAGCCGGTTACGCGGCAGGTGAGCGTGTCTGGGTAGCTTTGGTTGAACGCCAGGATGCGGCCTCGAACCGTAACATCGCGCTTGAACGTGATCGACGTGTTGACCGTTGCGTAGGAGTTGACGCCGTAATACGGTGCGCCGATCCCATGACCCGTTACGATGCTTTGGGTGGCGGTGCAGGACTGAAGGTTGCCCGAATGGCTGTAGGTTGGAATCGAGCCGGAAAACGATAGGCTGTTCATCGACTCGTTCGATACCGTGAACGTCTTTGCCGTCGTCGTGTTGTTGTAATAAGTCCAGTCGATGTCGAGCGTGTGGTTCAGGTTCGAGGCGGTCCCGACCGAACCGGTCGCGGTCACCGCTGTTCCATTCACCGTGATCTTCGCGAGCGCCGTGGCTCCGGTTTCCGCCCGCTCGTACATCGTGTACGAGATGTCCGGATAGGCGCTTCCCGCGGTTCCCAGCGCGTTCTCGACGATGTCCCACTTGATGGTCGATGCATCAATGCTCGCGTCCCATTGGACGGTGCAAGCGCCCACGTTCACGCTGATACCGGTCGCCGCCTGCGCCGCGGTGCCAGTCCCGGAAGCAAGCGTCACGTTCGTCGTGGTGGTCGCTCCGAAACCATTGTCGACCGTCACCGCCGCCTTGACCGAATAGGTCCAGGTCGTCGTACCGAATCCCGAGGTCGATGCAGTCCAGGTCGTATCGCAGGTGCCGCTTTGCTGGTTCGATGAGAACGTGATCGGGCTGGGGAAGTACTGCTCGAGGATGTCCGGTGTGGGAACATCGCCTGGAAAGACATGAACCCGCAGATCGAATGAGCAGAGCGCGGTGAACGTCGATAGCCGGGTCCGATCGATGTACGTTGCCATCAGACGGCCTTGTAGAGTCCGCGGTAGGTGCAGTTGCGAACGTGCATCATGTCATCCGTTACGCCCTCGCGGGTGAACGTGATGCTCGGAATCGCGATCACTTGGTAGGTGCCAAGCAGTCCAGGATCGACCCCCACCGTGGCTTCCGGCAGCGAGATCCCGACGGTATCTCCGATCCAGACCACATTGGTATGCTGGCTCCCGTCGAACAGGTAGACCTTGCCGTATTCGGTTGGCGCGATGAACGCTCCACCGGACGTTGCTGAAAGCTGGAACAGGCCTGTCGCTGTCGCCACGACGTAGTACGTTGTCGAGCTCGTGAACCCGCCGATCGATATCTCGAAGGTGACGGTATTTCCGACCGAGAAGGAATGGACGCCCTCGAGCCATGGGGCGTCCAGGATCACCGTCCCGCCGGCCGTCGGGGTGATCGCCGTCCCGCCACTCGTCGTCGCGAGGCCGAGCGTCGTGGCCGTCCGGTTCACAACGTAATATGTGGTCCCGCCCGTGATGTTGCCGACCGTCGTGCGCGGTACCACGCGGACGCCGTCCACAAAGCTGTTCGTGCAGCTGATGGTCGCGTTGCCATTTGTCACCGTGGCCGTGGCGCTCGGTCGCAGGAGGGCCTTGGTTGGCGCCGGCGAGTAATAGGTGAGCAGGTCGGATTCCCACTCGACGAGGTATCGACCTGTCCCCAAGCGGTTGTAGAGCAGCGAGGCCGCGGAGTCGACTGCGCTCTGGGTGGTGAGGTTCTCGTTCGTTAGGATGTACTGGATCGGCCTTCCGCGCCAGTTGTCCGGCCGCGATGCCGGCGCGGTGCCGGGCGTCTGGGATGCCGTGTCGATGGTCGTCTTTACCAGCAGCTTGTTCGTCTTCGGATCCTGCCCGACCACCGTTACCTGGTTCGCTTCCGGCGACTCGTAATACCGCCGAAGCCCGCGAATGGTCTTCGTCGATGCAAGGTAATACGGATAGCCGCCCCACGCGTCCGCGTCCTCCATCCGCTGGTACAACGTCATGCAGGACGTGGTGCCGACCGAAGCCGGATCGGAGACTTGGAACTTGTAACCGCCGGTCGGGCTCGTCGCCGACGTCGGACGCCATCCGAGGTACCAGGTCGCGAAGTACTCGTCGCGGAAGGCGTTGATGTAACCGCCAACGTAATCGCCGCGCTTGGGGACCATGGCGTAGTTCCCGCGGCTGATGTCGGCCGAGAACGGTACCGTGAACGTGCTTGAGTAGTTCGACGAGAGGTACGTGGTCGTCGAGTATCCGGCCACCGGGAACACCTTGTCGAAGAACTGTGCGATGGTGTTGTTGTCGTTTGGAACCGCCTCGGGGAACATGGTGACGTCGAAGTCGCCGAAGCGGTCGACGCCCTGGAACTTGAACGTTCCGTTCGTGTAGGCATCCGACGATGGCTCGTAAATGATCTCCGGCGGACCGAGCGTACCGCGGAACAAGTCAACCCAGAGGGCGCCGGTTTTCGGGCTGCTGATCTGGATCGCGATCGGACGGTCTCCGGTCTGGCTGATCTTCGGGACCGCCAGATCGATCATCGGCCTCACCCGGCAGGTCATATCGAGCGTGGTGCGCCCATCCTCGCCCGTCGATAGGCTCATGGTCTGCACCGCGGTCGTGATATCGATGGTGCCGTCATACGTCGAGCTGGCCGTTTGATCCACCCAGGCGTCCGCGCAATACACGCCGGCGTTGCATCCGCCACTCGATCCCGACCACGCAACCTTGATTCGCACGTCGGTCTTCGTGCCGTCCCCGGCGAACGTTGCAAACGGCGATGTCGCATCGACCACCGTGGTCGTGAGCGTCGGATTCGATCCGCCGGTCCCGAAGTTGTCCGAGTAAACTTGCGTCGAAGGCGTGGTCCATTCGCCGGAAGTCGGCGCGAAGCGGAACGTCTTCGTCGCGCCCATGATGTACCCGCTGGTCTCGAAGTAGCACCGCGCCACTTGGAGCGCCAGCTTCCCGGTCGGGACCACGAAGGAAAGCTTCCCGGCCGGCACTATCGGGTTCGCCGCGGGATCGTTGGGGTAGGACAATCCCTCGAAGGTGTGGACGCAGCAGGTGCCATTATCGGTCCAGATCAGGAGTTCCCGCGTCCTGAACGGAATGATCATAACGTTCACCCACTTTTTGGCGGGATTAAAGATCGACGTGTACGCCCTGGCGCTCGAGAAGTTGGAACCGCTCCGATCGTATGTGGCCTCGAGCACTCCGCTTTTGAAGACCGAGATCGAACCATTGGACCGGAACTTGATCTGGACCGAGAAGTTGTCGGGAGCCGATCCGCCGGCGCCGTCGTTGTACTGGACGACCAGGAACGGATCGTCGCTCGAGTCCTGGACCTGATTCCGGTAGTACCGGAACCAGAACGGCGTATTGCGGGAGTAGCTCGCCGTGGTCTCGATCTTGTTGGTCGTGGTCTCCTTCATCCGCACCGCGGTGTCGGATGCGTTCTTCGAGACCGCGAACCCTTCCCATTTGGTGATGTCGGTCCCGGTGAAGTCGGCATAGGCCAGTCTGGCGTAGTTGCCGGAGAACGTCGTGGGCCATGCGCTGGTGACCGGCAGAGGGGCCAGCATGGCCGTGCTGGTGCACGGGTCGATCCACACATTGCTGACCGTGGTGCCCGGCTTGAAGTCCCAAGTGGAACCATCGGCACCGACGGCCAGCCTACCCTTTACCGGGCGCGGCTCTGGGACATCGATCAGGACTCGAACACGCCTGGACATCAGCGCACCGGGAGGCTTCTACCGCCGTTCACGGCGAAGGACAAGTTATTCTGGATCATCTGCTTGATGCCTCTGGTGACCATCGTATCGCTGGATACCGGCTTGGCACGGCTCAGTTCCGTTTGGGTGCGAACGCCCATTCCGGCCAGTTCGGTACCAGTCACGCCCAGCGCTCCGAGGCGTCCACCGCCGATCGTCTGCGTCCGCAGGTCGAGCGCATCCGCGGATCGCCTGGTATTCGATTCGATCCGCTGCAAGGTCTTGTGCGTTTCCTTGCCCTTCTTGTCCGCATCCGCCGCCGCGGCGCCAGCCTTGGTGGCTGCCCCGCCGCCGAAGTTCAAGCCCTGCGGCAAACCCTGAGGACCAAGGTTTTTCATTATCCGTTGTTCAAACGCAAACGCCTGGGCGCCGATATCCCCAGCCACCGCCGCGGTTCTGCCGCCATATTGGCGCCGCTCCTCGGGAGCCATGATGCTGCTGATCTTCCCAGCCGCGGTGTTCAGTCCCAGAATCTTCGCAATGTCGATCGCGAACTGGCCGGCGGATCCGAGCATCTCGCGGAGCGTGTTTCGGAAACCGATCCCGATGTTCGCCGTGAAGGTATCCCAGATGCCGGAGATGTCATCGACCATCGCACGCCAGAGCTGCGGGATATGGGCCACGAAGGCCATGGTGTTCGCCGTGGCGGTGATCAAACCTTGCTGCCACCCCTTGCCGAACTTCATGCTCGAATCGAACAGCGTGGCGAACATCTCTTCGACCACGCCGGACCGGCCGATCGCCGAGAGCACCTCGCCGAACGCGGTTGTCATCCGCGTGAGCGTATCGATGAGGCGATTCCCGCCGTCGCTCGACGCTTGGAAGATGTCCAGGATTCCGGTGCCGATCGGGCGCACCATCGCGTTGAACGCATCGCCGAGGTTCTCGAAGGTGACGCGGAAGCCGGTCGTGGCCTTTGGGAGCTGCTCCATCGCGGCGATGATCTTGCCGATCGCCTCGTTCGCCGATATGCCCATCTTCTGGATCGCTTCGGTGCTCGACGTGCCGAAGGCCTTCTGGAGCGCCTGCCGGATCTGGGGAACCCGTTCGGCCATCTGGTTGATCTCTTCCGCGGAGATCTTGCCCTTCGAGGCGATCTGCCCGAGCGCAAGTATCACGCCGTCGAGCTCGGCCTTGCCGCGTCCAGCAAGCGCCAGCGCATTCCCGAATGCCTTGATGGCACGTTCGCTCATCTGGGCCGATAGGCCGGCCGCCTCAAGCGATAGGACACCCTGCGCCACTTCGGGGAGACCAAGTCCGGGAAGCTTCGCGATCTCGACCAGGCGGCCGAGCTGCGCCTGCAACGCCTGGGCGTTCTTCTGGTAGGCCGCCAGACCGCGCACCTGCGCGTCGTACGACATCGCGGCTTCGATGCCGGAGATCTTCGCGAGCGCGTTGGTGGCGATGTCGAGGAGGCGGGTCGCATCGGCCGCGGAGCGGATCGCTTCGCCGAAGGACCGGGCCGATTTGCTGATCCCGTCCAGTGCCCGTTTCGCCGGCTCGACGCCGACCACCGAGACACGAGCGGTGAGCTCTGCTACCGTCATCCGATACCCCCTATGGCCGACAACGCCTCGGCCTGGCTCTGCTCGATCTGCCTTCCAATGAACGCCACCTCGGCGATCTGGTCAATGGTGAGATCGAGTTCGCTCGGGTGCCGGTGAAGGTATTTCACGGAGTACCAGAGGACCTGCCCTGCTACTCCGCGGAGTCGTTTTTTGCTTCGTCCACCTTGGCGTCGAAACCATCGAGCGGGAACTTCGCCGTGTAGTCCCCGACGATCCGGAAGAAGACCGCCTTCGACGCCCGCGCCAGATTGCCGAATGCCCGCATCGGACTTTCGCCGTCGTCGTCCGGTCCCGGAAGGTAGGTTCGCGAGATCAGGTAGATTTGGTAGAGCATCGGATCGGGGAACTCGGGGAACGCGATCCGCATCGCGCCGAGCTCCTTGGAATCTGGGAAGATGTCCGCCGCCTTCGGTTCGCGGAACCGGAAGATCGCGCCTTCGCCCGCCACGTCCGATAGATCCACCGAAAGGACCCCGAGATCGGGGTCCTTGGCGATATTCGCGAGGGACTTAAGCATTAGGCCCAGGCCGTCGCAACACCATTGGCGCCGAGCGTCACGCTGACGTTCTCCACAACGGCTTCACCATTGCCAGCCGACAAGCCCCAGCCGGTCACCACGCCGACGTAGGTTTTGATGGCGGTGGTGAGGCCGCCGAGCGTCAGGACCACTTGGATATAGTAGCCTTCCTTGAGCGAGCAGATCGGGCCGACAACCGAATCGACCAGCAGCTCGAGCTCGAGGGTACCGGAGGACTTGGTGGTCTGCGCCTTGCTCACGGTGTCGCAGAGGGCCGAAACATCGACCGTGGCGGTGGTGGTGGAAACACGGGCGGTCCGCGCCAGACAAGTATACGTGTCGGCGGTGAAGGTGGAAGGCGAACCATCCTGGGCGCCGCCGAAGGCGATGGTGACGGTGCAGTTTTCGCCGATCAGCGCGGCGGTTCGAGAGAATGGCATGGTCTTGTATCCTTACGACTGCGTGATCGCGTTGTAGACCGCCGTCACGCCGATATCGGTGCGTCCTCCGGTGTTGAGCACGAAGCTCTCGGCCGTGCTGCCGCGCCTGAAGTAGAACCGTGGGCTGGTTGATGTCACCGTCTGGTTATCCAGGAGCGTGTCGATCCGGTCCATGATCTGCTGGGCGCGAAGCATCGAGATGCTCCCGCTCTGATTATCCCATACCGTGACCCTGAAGCTCGGCCTGGCGAAGGCCCGTGAACCGCAAAGCGCCGTCTCGTCCTCGCTGCTTCCGCCCATCGCGAACACAACGTAGGGGAACCTCGGGGCCTTGCGCGATACCGGGTCGATCTCCGGCGCCACGGTGTTGTAGATGCCCTGCTGGTAATTGGCCGGGAGGTTGTCCGCCGCGAGTAGATCATCGAGCGTCGAGTCCGCCACCAACGTAGCGTATATCCATCCCTCGATCACGCCTGCCTCGAACGCCATCAGAAACCTCCCAGGATCGAACGGATGGCCTTTTGGAACGCCTTCTCATGTCGACGAACAGCGGGACCGAGGAACGGCCTGGCGGGGATATGCTTGCCGTTCTCCGCGATCCAGCCGATCTCGAGCGGGATACCGTACTCCGCGCCGACGTTCACCTCCGCGGTCGTCCGGTTGATCCGGCGATGCTTGATGCTGTTCGCAAGGTTGCCCGTATCGCTGTTTGGCGGGAACCCGGGTGGCGAGGACCAGTGCACCTTGCCACCGCGGTCGTATGGCAAGTGCTGGCCCGAGCTTTGCAGGATCGATTGCTTGGTATCGCCCTCGATGTTCGCCGCGGTCGCCATCACCACCATCTCGAGCTTGTCGAGGTTGTCGTGGTACCTCCGCAGGTTCGCCAGGCGGATATCGACGCCCAATCGGATCACGGCGCCAGCACCTTGATCTCGAGCGGGCCGAACCGCCTAACCACGCTGCCGACGGTAAACCCGATCGTGAGCCGCACCAGCGCGGACGTTGGGTAGGCCGCCGGGTTGAGGATCGATACGATGCCCTGCGCCGAGTACTGTTTCGTGAGGGTCACCGTACCGCCTCCAAACGAGTACGCCGAGCCCGTCGCGATATTCGTGTAGGTGGCCGACAAGGTGCCGGTCGTGATGTCGATCGGCGATCCGTTCTCGTCGACCAGACGAACAACGTAGACGTGCCAGTCGCCCGTCCAGGCACCGAGTTGCTGGATCTTGTCTGGATCCTCATAAAGATCGATAATCTCGGCCATCTCAAACCTCCCTCACATAGATGCGGAGCGGGCCGAAGACCTGCGTGTCCGAAGCGCCCGTGGTGCGGGTGATCGTGGCGGTGTAGGTTCCAGCGGTGTTCGTCGTGGTCGTGGTGATCGTCCAGGTGAGCTGCCCGCCAGCGGCGTAAGTTGCCGTCCCGGTGAGCGTCTCGACGAGCGTTCCCGCGGAGTTGTACACCTTCGCCGAGAGCGTCGCGCCGGTGATGTCGACGCCGGTTCCGGTGCCGTCCACCAGCGTGCAGTCGATGCCGTGCGTCGCGCCCTTCTGGAGGTCGAGCGGCTGGTCGGCGCCTTGTCCGTCCGCCTTGACCTCGAACGGCCCCATGCGGACGGTCGTCGCGCCACCGCCTCCACCACCTGCGGGAGCCTGCTCGAGCGCCTGGGCCGTGTACCGGTAACCTGTCGGGCTGTCGGCCTCGATCAACGTGGCCAGTTTGGCGTAGGTGGACGCCGAATTGTAGTCGGCATCGACGATGGTTCCCGGCTGGATTTCGTGAACGTCCGCCGCGACATGGTGTGCGGCCGTGACCTTGACCTCGTTGCCATTCGTGCCGTCAGATCGGATCACGAGGCCGCCGAAGGTACCAGCGGTCGTGTGCGACGCCGTGGTGGCGTTCCACACGGCATTCTCGGCCTGCGCCGCAGTGAGCGTCGAGAGACCCGACTGGATCTCGGTGACCGCGTCCGCGGCGATCGCGTCCGCGTCGATGGCGTTGGTGGCGATGCTCGCGGCGGTGATCACGTTCGCATTTATAGTCCCGACGGTAACGGCCGACGTCACCGATCCGACGGATCCTGTAACCGATCCTACGGCCCCGGTAACGCTCGCGGCGCGGACACCGTCGCCGGTAATGGCCGACGCACCGCCACCCAGAACCTTGCCGCCGACATCTCCGGTGACCGAACCGACCGCGCCTGTAACCGAGCCTACGGCCCCAGTAACAGAACCAACCGCGCCCGTAACGCTTCCAACCGAACCCGTAACCGAGCCGACCGAGCCGGTCGTCGAGAAGGTCTGGCTGCTGGCCAAGGTTACGCCCGAGGCCGACGTGATGTTCGTGGTCGATGCCACCGTCGTCGGGAACGTCGCGGCGAGGAACCCGGTCGGCTGGGTATAGGTTGCCATGCGGCTCGTGATCGTCGCGTTGAGGTTCGTACCGACAATGTAGCCGGCCGTACCCACGCCGTAGGAGCCAGGAATCGCCGTCGACCACGGATCGCCGGAGGATCCAGCGCCCTTGAGGTAGGTTCCGGCATATCCAGCGGTCGTGTAACCGCTGATGTCCGTTTGCCAGACATTGGCCGCGGTGAGGCTCGATACCGAGCTGGGGAACGTCACGCCGGCTGCGGCGGTGACCGTCTGGCCAGCAAGTTGTGTCGTGTTCGCCGTGACCGTGCCGGTAACCGATCCAACGGAACCAGTGACCGATCCCACCGATCCCGTCGTGCTGAAGGTCTGCGATCCGGAGAGGCTGTAACCGGTCTTGTCCGAGACCGTTCCCGCGGTGACCGCGCCGCCAACGGTGATCGCAAGGCTCGAGAAGTTTGCCGGGAAGGCTTGCGTGAGGCTATAGCCGGTCTTGTCGTTGTTGGTCGCCACGGTGACGTTGCCGCTCGTGGTGCTAAGTTGGGCGGTGCCGGTGCCGCTGGTAATGATCGCGCCCGCGGATCCACTCGCCACGTTGGGGAGCGCCGTGAGGCCGAAGCGCACCGTATCCATCAGATCGACGAGCACCAGCTGATACTCGACGTAGACTGGAGCCACGCCGGTGCATTGGATCGCGACAATCAACTGCGTCGAGTTCGACACGTTGTACCTCGCGTCCGCGATCTGAATTTCGTAGATACCGGGAAGGTTAGTCGCGTCAACCTCGCGGAACCGGCATTTGCCAGCGGTCGGAGCCGCGAAGGTACCCAGCGTCGTGATCGTTTCGACGTTCGTCGCCGCGGATGTATAGGTGGTCGCCGTCGCCTCGACATCGGCAATCGTCGAGATGATCAGACCGCTCGAGCTGGAGGTGAGGCCGGTCTTCCCTGCGCCGGTTGTCACCGTCGAGTCCTGGAGAAACACGCGGAGGATATTGGAGGTTGCGCCTCGTTTGATGATCTCTTTGGCCATAGCCTAACCTCTCATGCCTCCTGCCATGCCGGGATGGACGATCATGCCGCCAGACCCGCCCGCAGTTGACTCGTAACCGTCGATGTACAAATCCCAAACCATTCGACGCGTCGTCGTCTCCGTAAACGATCCACTCCCGGCGGTTGTCCTGGTGATGTAATACGCCTCGTAGTTTTGATTCAAAGCCTTGAAATAATCAGTTCCACCGGTTTTGAAATCCAAATACGCATGGTTTTGGTCGTTGGTCCCAGACGTGCGCTTGACGGCAAGATAGTATTTCGTCCCGGCCTGTAAATCGATCGCTCCGTTGAAATAATAGACACGAGAATTGCCTATCGCAGATCGCGCGTAAATAACATCCGTGTCCATTGATGCGGTTGCATTAGCCATTGGCGTGGTGCCATTTACGGTGTCGTAGATATTCAGCTGTGTGTCGTTGGTGTTGGCTGTGTGGCCCCAAACTCGGACACCGGTCACGCGGAATGCCTTTATGCCAGAGCAAATCAATTTGATGCTGTTTCCGCTCTCCTGCGTCGTGATTGGATCATTCGCCTCAGCGGACCATGGATACCCGTACCATGTAGTCGATGTTCCATATGCGTACAATGGTGCGCTATTAATGGTTTTGGCACCGTTGGTGCAAATATATGGGAGATATTCCGCATTGGACGCATACGAGTCGGTCCCATGGTTGCGATTGATGGTGATCGTATCCGATGCGCCGAATCCACTCCGCGGCTCGAGCACCACCGCGAATGCGGTCCCTCGAGTCAATGTGGCAGATGTACCCAGCGTCACGCTGACGAACGTGGCATTGTTTGCCGATGTCACGGTGTAATCGCCGTAGTTGGTCCAAGTGCCACTAGGCAATCCATTCGTGGCTGAGACGGTCTGGATACCGCATCGCAAAACCTTCGTCGCCGCACCTGCGGAAGAGGATTGATAGAACGCAACACGAGTGCAGGTGATCGAATCTTCCGGCATGAATACACCGGCGACATAAGTCCCGAATGACGTGCTATTGGAGTTGAAAACGGTCGTCGTAAGGTCAACGCCCGCGGTGCGTATTTTGACCGTCTTCCAGGCGGGCAGGATCATTGTTGGTCCAGCTGTTGTTGCCATTAGGGCACCACCTGGACCCAAATATCCGATGGATTGGAAACGTCGAACAGGGCCCGTTTGCTCATAACCTGCTCTTGCAACCAATCCAATACCAGCATTCTGCGGATCATTTCTTTGTATTGATTCGGGTCGTTGAAAAAGTCGGCCGAATTTGCATAAGAAAACTCGGTCGTGGTGTCATCGTCAAACATTGCGATGATCTTTTCGCCTTCGGTCCTTGCGGATACGAGCTGGAGCGAGAGGACAACGGGGCTTGCATTGGCCGGGATGTCTGGCATTTATTCGTCGCCCTTTTTGGTCAGCGCGAACACCGGCTCGGTCTTGTCTGCGCGGGTGAAAAAGCCCATCAGCGCACCGACCATCGCGGGGATTAAAGCATTGACGCTCATCATCCCGGCGAACTTGATCCGCGCGGCGATCTCCTCCAGCCCTGCCTCCTGCGGCATGGGAGTTGCGAACGCCTGCTGCATGGCCGGAGATACCACCGCGATAGTCGTCGCCAGCATCACCGTGACCAGCCTCTTGATCGACACATTGCGGATCATCACCATGCCTCCGAAAAACCGCCAACGACGGTAATGAACTGGTAGGCCATGATCGCGCATCCGATCACCGCGAATACCTTGATCACGAACCCAATGATCTTGTCTTGGTTCATTGCGCGCCGTGCCTTAGGATAATTTGCAAGACGTTCTTGACCTCGTTTTCGAGAGAGTCAAGCCGTCGCCCATGGTCCTTGAGCGTGGCCGCCGTCCCGGTGATCTCGGCCTCCATCTTGTACATCATATGGATCAGCTTGCCAACACCACCACCAATGGCGATGATGCCCATAACGATCACCGCGGCCCATCCGCTGTCGAGTGTCATTGCGCACGCTCCTCGAGGTCGATGTGCTGGATAAGCAGGTCCGTCGTCCCCGCATCGCTGCCAGTCACTTCCCAATATCGGTTGTTGTCGCCCGGTATGTAGACCCGGTCGCGTGGCTCGATATCGGCCGACAACGGCAAGAGTAGCGCCCATCGGCTTACCGCCTCGATACCACCAGCCACCTGCGTCTCGGTCCCGATCCCCGCGGTCATGCGCCCCTTGTGCGTCCCAATCTTGCGCCAGGAGAGCGTCGTTCCTCCACGCCCGTCCGCGGTCATCGTGAAGCGGTGCACCTCGACGGTGTCGGGACAAAGCCGCGCCACGAAGCGGGCCGATAGACGCTCGCGCAGACCGGTGTTCATCAGATGATCACCAGCGGACGAAACACCTCCGCCTGCCCGAGACAATGCGTCCGCAGCTGCGAGAGCTTGACATCCTGAGCGCCGTCCTTGGCATCGATCTCGCCGGCCACGCGGGACGCCTTGATGAGCCAGACCTGCCGCGCCGCGGAGCGGACATCGTACCGCTCGACGTGCGCTGGTCCGACGTCCACCCAGAGAAGCTGGGGATCGGATGGTCCCTCCGAGTAGGCCCAGCCTTGGAACAGGTTGCCAGGCGCGGTCGGCCAGTCGGGCTCGGTCGAGGCCGTCGTGCCCGCCGTGCGGCACTCGTACACGCGTCCATTGGGCGTGGTCGGGACCACCCGAGAGCCGACGCTATAGGCCGTCGCGGCCGTCCAGGAGCTGAACCGCTCGAACTGGTCGACCACCGTGCCGATATCGGTCGTCGATACCTCGGGGTACGCGGTCGCATCGCACCAGAGGGAGACGCGAGCAATAGCCTCGGATCGGGTGAGTCCCATGGTTGGATTATCCCACAAAAGAGAAACCCTCCCGGTGCGTCCACCGGGAGGGTCCGATCAGCCAAAGCCCGTATCAGGTGGCCTGGGAAGCACCGACGATGAGGGCGCCGGGAACGCGGGCCGAAGCCGTGGCGCTCACGTTGCCCGTGTCGAACGCCGAGAAGGCGAACCGCTCGGTGCCCTTGAACGCCAGCGAGTCTTCCACGAAGTACCGCTGGTCGGAGACATCGATGGTGACGCCGCGGCGGTCGCCGAAGACGGAACCCATCGAGAGGTCGCCGAGCAGGATATACGGGGTCGACGCGGCGAGCGTCTTTTGCATATTCTGCACGAACACCACGGGGTACCCGAACAGGGTCGGGTTGGGCCCGTAGGCGTTCTGGATATCGCCGATCGCGTTGCCGCTCAGAGCTTGGAGCAACGGCGCGATGGCGTTGAACCAGATCTCCTTGTGCATATACCACTTGGCATTCGCGGCGTAGGTGGGCAGCTTGCCGACCATCGTCGCGAGGTTCGCCAGGGTCGGGCTGTAGGTGATCGTCTGGCCGGTCGCGAACAGCACCAAGGAGGCGATATTGGCCTTCGTGGCGTTGAGGTTGTAGACCGCCCAGAGCGCACCGTCGATGCCGGACGTGGCGTCCGCGGCGTTGTTGAAGATAACGCGGTCTTCTTCCTTCGCCATCACGAAGGCCATGTCGCGGGCCAACGTGGCGCCGAAGTCGATCACCGAGTCCTCGGCAAGTTCCTTCGAAACCTGCGTGAGGACGGCCATCTTCTTCGCGGTCAAGCTCACCTGCGCGAACGTGAGGTCCGACGCGGTGATCGCCGTGTTTTCACCCGGATAGTAGACCGTGGTGGAGGCCGTCGCGTTGGGGACCAGGAGCGTGTCGGAGGACATCGGGTAGATGCGGCAGTTCTGCCGACCGATACCAAAACCTTCCCGAAGGTAGATCAGGTCGCTCGAGAGCGGGTCCGGAACGGTGAAACCACCAGCGGTGGTCGTGCCTTCCGACTGGGCCTTGAGGTTGTTCTTCACCCAGTCCGCGGCCTTCTTGTTGCCCATGATCGAGCGCGCCCACTGGCCGAAGGCATAGGCCTTGAAGTTGGCCTCTTCGCGGGTGCCGGTGAACGGGTTGCGGACCACGCCGCCGGACTTCCAAGGCTCGTCGATCTGGGCCGGCTTCGCGGCCACGGGCTGCATCTCGCCGAGGGACTTGATGGCCTCGATGCGCTGGGCGATCTGCT
>Ga0208644_1001173_pt1 | contig 22456 bp, 30 predicted proteins | sample VirMetDEL_Nov_18_FD_184517 | JGI IMG/M metagenome (GOLD analysis project Ga0208644, IMG submission 184517) | Aqueous microbial communities from the Delaware River and Bay under freshwater to marine salinity gradient to study organic matter... | ecosystem: Environmental > Aquatic > Marine >...
CAGATTTCGAACGGTATGTGCGTGGTGTCGCAGACCAGTTGCTGCTCGGCACAAAAGAGGAAATGGCAGTGCTGATCGCTCGTGGTGTTCGTTGGGATGCACCATCCGATCTGGATGAGGCGATCGGTTCGGCTGACGACCTCCGGTTCCCAAACTCGATCCGTGAATGGTTGGAAACGACTGAAGCAGGTAAGAAGTACGCTCGGGAAACTCATCAGAAATGGCAGAACGTTCGCGCTCAGGGGACGGACGGCACCGTCCGATACAACTACCCGTTTCTGGATGAAACCGGTCGTATTTCCGGGGATGAAGTTGAGCAGAACTGGCGTGCTCTGATTGAGGACATGCAAAGCCGTGTCCGACGGGACACGTTGAACAGCAACGAAAATTTGATGATGGTGATGCGCGGCGACCCGTATGAAGGGATCCCGTATTTCAAGATCACTGCACCTGACGGCACAGAACGGTTCGTTGACGCCTACAAGAAGGTGAGCACTTCCACCGATCTTCGGATGGATTACTCAGGGTACAACGAAGAATATTTGGATGAGATCCGTCGCATCGTCGCCCAGAAGATCGAGTCGGGCAATGTTGAGGATCTACCTGAGTTGGTGAAGTACAGCATCAGCGAAGCTGAACTTGGTGATGTCGTCGGGGAAAGCCTTGGAGTGCGTGACCGGATGATCACTCATTTCTTCGGGCAGGTGTTCGAAGAGAAAGAGATCATGATCAACCGGTCGCCGGTTGCTCGAGAGTTCTACTATCAGATTGTTGACGATTTGTTGGACAACATGCGTCCCGAAGACGCCAGGTTTGTGATCACTCGGGTGCAGCAGGCGATGCGTCAGGAGCAACGAGATTACGCTCGTGCTGTCCGCGGAGCCGACACGCGTCTACGCCGTTTTGAGGAGCCCGAATATCAGAGTTTGGTTGGAGAAGCCCAAGCGACAACGGCACGTCTCGAAGCAGCCCAACAAACATCGAACCAAGCGAAACAGGCTGCTCAAGTACGGGTGAAGCAGATCAACAACGAAGTGTCTCGGTTGAACCGTGTGGCGCGTGAAAGCTCCGATGACACTGTGAAGCGCACCATTGAAACGCAGGTGCGCGAGTTGAAAGCCGAACGGAAACGTTTGAGCGACGAAACAAGAAGAATTGTTGACGAGGAACCGAAGGTCGCCGATCAGATACGTCAGGCGAAGAAACGACAGAAAGACATTGAGTCGGCTCGGAAGGATCGTGCCGGCGGATATCGGGTTGAGGGCATCAAGCAGTATCGGGTTCCTGACAATCGTCAAGGGATGTTTGTTGCGAATGGTCGTTGGGTTGACGAGGCTGAGTATCAGCAGATATCGATGCGGGCAAAAGAGGATGCTTTGCCGTTGTCTGAACGTGCTGATGCTCGAGCGGCCCGTAAAGAGGTTTCTGCGGCGCAGAAGAAGTTGAATCAGTTGCGTGACGCTGAGGTTGGTGTGTCAGGCAAGTATCGGGTGCCTGATGGTCAGGGCGGTTTCAGGCTGATTGATGATGCGGCGAGGCAGCGTGAGATCGCCGGATTGCAAACGCAGATCCGTGAGTTGGGTGTGAGAGCGAATGCAGGCGTTTTGGATGATGACGCGTTCAGGCGTTTGTTGGAAGAAACCGGGTCGAGGCGTTCCACGCTTGATTTTGATGGGTTGACTATTGCTGATGCTCAACGCTATTTGGGTAGTGAGGAGCGTTGGCGGCGTCTGATTGAACGGGCGAACGCAGATCCGGACATTGTGAAAGCTGGCGCGTTGACCGCTGAACAGATTGATATGGCGGCGAAGGCGTACGCGTTGGAACGCACCAAAGAGGTGTTTTACGATGCATCGGCGAAAAGCAACTTTGCTGATGTGATGCGGATCATCGCACCGTTTGGTTCGGCATGGTGGGAAGTGCTGTCTCGTTATACGCGTGAAGCGTTGCAAAACCCGAACCGGTTGAAGAACGTTGGTGCTTCTGTTCGAGGGTTGCGAGATGCGGATGTGTCTGGTGACGGTCGAGGGTTCTTCTATGAGGATCCGGTGACCAAGCAGATGATGTTTAACTTTCCGTTTGATGCGGCGTTTGTGCCGTTCATTTCGGCGTTTGGTGGTTACGTCCTCGGTCAAACCGTTGCCGGTAGGACAGGTGGTCTTGCAAGCCGAGTTCTTAGTGTCGGCGGTGCGCTCGGTGCGTCTGCGCTCGCAGCAAGCCCGTTCTACAAGGAGAACATCAAACCCGAAATTGTTGCTCCGGTTCGTTCGTTGAGCATGGGTTTCAACATGCTGCCAGGTTTCGGTCCGGTCGTGCAGATGGCATATCAGAACTTCGCTGGTGATAAGCCGGTGTTGCGTGACTTCGCAGAACTTGTCGCCCCGTACGGTGCTGAGGAGATCACTCCGGAAGGTTTCGCTGGCACGCTTGTCCCAGCGTGGGCTGAGAAAATGTTTTCGGCGTTGTTCCGCAACAACCCTGATGTTGACCAGCAGTTCGGCGACATGTTTATGTCAACCATGCAAGCGTTGTCGGCTTCAGGCGATTACGACATGGGCGACCCGGCCGACATCACCCGTTTGGAGCAAGACGCCAGAAAATACGCGAAGTCGCTTCTCCTGTATTCCGCTATCGGACAGTTCACCGGTCCGGTCCGACCGTCGATCGTGTTCGATGTGCCCGTCCAGTTCGACGGACAGTTGGTGAGCGAAGACATCCGGAACCTTGTTGAGAACGGCAACGTGTACAGCAACTTCTTGTCGGCGGCGTTCCGACAAATGCAAGACGAAGATTTCTACACTGCGGTTCCCAGGTTCATTCGGACATTCGGCCCGGATGTTCTCCTGTATGTCGCTGCGTCAACCGAATCAACTGCGAAAGGTCTCGGCGTGTCCGAGCAGTTCGGCCGGTTCGAACAAGACAACGCAGCGTTCGCTTCAAACCACCCTGAAGTGTTCGGCTATTTCGCTCCGCACGGCACCGACTTCCACTATCAGACATACCTCCGCCAGTTGAACACCGGTCAACGGCGGCGTGTAACTAATCCTCGAGAGTTGATCGCTGATGCTGAAGCGGTTGTCGGTAAGGCGTTGTATCGGGATTTCCGTCGCGAGCAGGGAACTGCACGGTCGGATTTCGCTCGTCAAGAAGCAGCGTTGTTCAAAGATTGGTTGTATGAAACGTACCCTGGGTATAAGACCGCCGAGTTGGATATCAACGCTCGGGACACGGTGTTGTATCAGTTGGGTCGTGCGTCTAGAGATCCGTTGATTCAAGCGACGGAGATCGGTCGTGCAACGAACATGTATTTCGCTGAACGCGATCGTGTGATTGAGGTTGCTCAACGGCGTCGTGCTGAGAAGGGTTTGCCGATGGCGAACTCAAATCAGTTGTCTGGGAACGACAACATGGATTTGCGGTTGGGTTTGAGGTTGTATGGTGAGCGTTTGGTTGGCAGGTTCCCGATGTTTGACCGGATGTGGTCTAGAGAGTTGTTTGGCGAGGTGGAAAGCTGATGGATGAGAAAACCTTGCAGAAGATTGATGAGTTGGTGGAGGCGTTTCGTCGCGCACCTAATGAGGTTGCTCGACGTGAGGTGACCGCTGAAGCTGAGCGTTCTTTCCAGTTTATTCCTGGTGCTTTGGAACAGTTCGCTGGGCGTGTGGAGGAGATCGGTGATGCTCTTTTCACGCCGGGTGTTTTGGACATGGACATGCTTGAAGATCGCCCTGTTCTACAAGACGAGACGCAAGACATGGGTGGAGTAGCGGAACAGTCTGTTGCGGGGAGTGGTCGTGTTCCCGGAAGGCCCGGTGCTGCGATGCCAGCAGCGGCTTCCGGCCCGATGGAAGAAAGTTCTTACAGTTGGCTTACGCCGGGCTACGACGCGATTGAGTTGGAACGTCAAGCACAGCAGGATTTTCCTGGGGTTCCAGAAGCGATAGCAGAAGAGAATATTCGGCGTGAGACTGGCGCGACTCGTGCTGCGAGGCAGGCGTTGCAAGGCGAGAACGCTATGGCGAACTTCCAAGAATGGAGGCAAGCCACTGAAGCGTTCGCGTTGCTAGCAGAATACGGGTACACCGGTCGACAAGCCCGCAACGTCTACGACCAGTTCAAAGAAATGAAGTCTGAAAGGGCGTTCGTTGACTGGGCCCGATCAGGTGTCGGAGTCGGCGAAAGACAACTAACACGCACCCAAATCCAAGACACGATCGCAGCATGGGCCGCCGGCGACCCCTACACGGCGTATCAGGTCCAAGCACCGGGTTCTGTGCCGCCTCGAATGGCGACTGTTGATGGTGTGACCCGGATGACGGATCGTGTCGGTCTTGTCGGCCGGGACGGCGAGTTTTTGCGTGATGATGCTGGGAATATTATTCCTGCGTATGACGCGAATGCTGTGTCGAATGTGTTGTATAACCAGTTGTCTCAGGATGCGTATTGGGATTTGGCTGACCGGTTGTACAACATTGGTTTGTTGGATGGTTTCGCTCCTGCTCAGATTGAGTCTGCGGTTGGTTCGTTGTTGAGTGAAGCGACGAGGTATGGGTACACCTACGATAATCTTCTGTATCAGAAGGAGAAGACGTTGGGTGTTGGTAATGGGATGACGCAGCCTCGTATTGGTCCTCGTTCTTCGAGCGAGTTGAATGTGTATGCGGATGCGGCGCAGGAGGCTGCTGAGGCTGTGTTCGGTAGGCGTTTGTACGACGACGAGTTGCGTGGTGTGCTTGCTGAGTATGAGGTGATGCGTCGTGAGCAACCGTATTATTCGCGTACGGGTGCTATGACGCCTTCTGGGCAGGTGTTCAATATCGAGTCGGCTACTGATCAGTGGTTGCGAGAAAACCGGCCGGAACAATATAAGAAAGCTCAACAAGCGGGAATGGTCGGCGGTCTTTACGATCTAGCAATGGACGGTTTCTTCAGTGAGTAACATTGATTCTTCACAAAAACAACAACAACGTGCATACTACGAGCAGCGTTACGGTACGCAAATAGACGAAAGTGCGATTTGGGATTGGTCGCCTGTTTACGCGACGGGTTCCGAAATAGTTCGACGTTCAATCGAACGAGAAGCTGCGGAAGGTCAGTATTGGCTTTCCCAAGAACATTTTTACGCTTATGTTCGTCAACAAGGTTTCGGCAAGTGGCTTGATTTTGCTGAGAACGACCCGGCTTTGTCTTCAGATTTCAATGCGACAGCGAAGTTTCTCAAAGACAAAGGGCTCATTCTTCCTCCGGCTCCCGACCAGATGCGCGGTGGTGGTGGAGGAGGTGGCATCACCACCGAACAAGAAATCGACAACATGATGGCCGACATGCGATCAGCCGCACTCCTCTGGAACGTCCGCATTGACGACGGAACACTCCGCAACCTCGCCACAACCGCAGTCAACCAAAACTGGAACCGGCAACGAGTCCTCAACGGCATCGGCGCGTTCGCAGTCGGCCAAGACGCACAAAACACCAACCTCGACCAAGGACCACTCGGAAACGCCGTACGAGACATGGCGAAACAATACGGTGTCGCCGTGTCAGACACGACAGTAAAACAACTCCTCCAAGGGTACGTCCAAGGCACCGAATCAGAACAATCAATCACCGCCAAGTTCCAACAGCAAGCCATCGCCGCCTACCCGGCACTTTCAGAACGTCTCCGTCAAGGAGAAACATTTGAACAAGTCATCACCCCATACCGTGAAGTTGCTTCTCGAGTGTTGGAAAAAGACCCGTCACAACTTGATTTTGTGAACTCCAACTTGTCGAAAGCGTTCATGAACAACCCGGACGGCAAGGGTGAACGGCAGATGAGTGTCGGCGAGTTCTCCGAGTATTTGCGAACCAACCGCGAGTTCGGTTACGAGTACACCACCCAAGCGCAAACGAAGGCATATCAGATCGCTAACACGTTGGCGCAAGTATTCGGGAGAGCGTAATGGCTTTGAACCAATCTCAACAGTCGGCGTACGACATCGTCACGGACACTTTGCGTTCGTACGGTCTAGAAGGTTTAGATTCGTTCGTCACGGACTACATCACCCGGTTCGAAACTGTAAATCCGGATTCGTTGATGGTCGAAATCCGTAAACAGCCCGAATATCAGCAGCGGTTCTCAGCGAACGAAGCACGACGCAAAGCCGGGTTGACGGTCCTGTCAGAAAGCGAATATTTGGCTTTGGAACGCGGCTACGCACAAATGCTGCGAGCATCCGGAATGCCGACAGGGTTCTACGACAGCCCAGAAGATTTCACGAACTTCATCACGAACGACGTGTCCGTCGCCGAACTGAACTCACGCATCGAACAAGGCTATTTGGCTGTCACCATGTCAAACCCTGAAGTGGTGCGACAGATGAAAGAGTTGTACGGCATCTCAGAAAGCCAGTTGGCAGCGTACTTCCTTGATCCGAACAAAGCAGTCCCAACACTCATGCGGCAAGCAGAATCAGCGCAGATCGCCGCCCAAGGCCGTCTCCTCGCCGGGCAACAAATCAGCGCCGCACAAGCCGAAGAACTCGCCCAAGCCGGTGTCACCCAAGACCAGGCCCGAGCAGGTTTCGCAGCGATCCAACAAGCACAAGGGCTGTTCACCGGCACTCTCGAAGAAGGTGAGAACATCAGCCAGCAGGAACAGATCGGCGCGATTTTCGGAACGAACGCCGCAGCACAGCAACGCATCCGGCAAAGGGCTCGCCGCCGGCAGGCACGGTTCGAAGAAGGTGGCGGTTTCGCTGCTGGAACCGAAGGTGAAATCGCAGGTATTCAATAGTCCACACAACGATACTAAAGTTGTGTATGATCTGTTCGATGCCGTAAGGCAGGAACCCCCAATAGGGGAGCACAGCAGCACCTTCGGTTGCCTCCGATCGAAGGTTGGGCCACAGGAGTGTACAAATGAGCAACGACGACCTCGACCTCGAGCAGGAAAACGGGCGTAACCCTCTTCGGGACCGGATGAAGGTTTTGGAGCAGGAGAACGCCGAGTTGAAAGCTCGTGCTGATGAAGCCGCAGCGGCCGCCCGTGAACTCGCTTTTGTGAAGGCTGGGATTGACCCAGATCTTCCGGTAGCGAAGTATTTCATGAAGGGCTACGACGGCGACATTGAACCAGAGGCAATCCGGCAGGCTGCGATCGAAGCGCAGATCATCCGTGATGCTCAGGCCGAACAGACGAAGCAGGAAGCGGCTGCGTGGGATCGAACCTCAAAGATCGCTGCTGGTTCAAGTTCGGAACCTGAGATGGATTGGGTGACTCGCATCAATCAGGCAAAGTCGGCGGCGGAAGTCGAGCAGTTGTTGCAGCAAGCACGCGCTCAGTCCGGATAGGACTCCCGACCTTCAAAGGTGAACAATCATGGCTTACACTCAGACTTCTAGTCTTTCAGTCGATCAGGTCGCATTTGACCGGCTCGCATATTTCGCTCTCCGGTCCGAACTTCTGTTCGACGCCGCCGCTGATGTCATGCCGACCCAGCAGGCGATGCCCGGTAGCAGCGTCACGTTCACGATCTTCAACGATCTGACCGCTGCAACGTCGCCGCTTTCCGAAGCGACCGACGTGACCCCGGTCGCAATGTCCGACAGTCAGGTCACCGTGACGCTCGCCGAGTACGGCAACGCAGTCGTGACGACCGCCAAGCTGCGCGGCACCGCTTTCCTCGACGTGAACACCGTCGCTGCGAACGTCGTCGGTTACAACGCCGGTATCTCACTTGACAGTGTTGTCCGTGACGTTCTGGCTGGCGGCACGAACGTGGTTTACGGTGGTGGCGGTGCTACCACGCCGACGAGCCGTACCACGGTCGCTGTTGAGGACGAGATCGAAGCGAACGATGTTCGTAAGGTGACCGCCCAGTTGCGTGGCGCGAACGTTCCGACGTTCAACGGCCTGTACATGGGGTTCATCCATCCGGACGTTTCGTACGATCTGCGTTCCGAGACGGGTGTCGCTTCGTGGCGTGACCCGCACGTCTATGTCGACACCGACATGATCTACAACGGTGAGATCGGCGCGTTCGAAGGTGTCCGGTTCATTGAGACTCCCCGTGCGAAGATCTTTGAGGACGCTTCGAACGGTTCGGGTTCGGCCGGCAACATCGACGTGTACTGCACGCACATCATGGGCCGTCAGGCTCTGGCGAAGGCCCATTCCATCGTTGATGGGAACGGTCCGGTCCCGCGTGTGGTTCGTGGCCCGGTGGTTGACACCCTCGAGCGTTTCCAGCCGATCGGCTGGTACTGGCTTGGTGGTTACGGCCGGTTCCGTGAGGCTTCGCTTCGCCGGATCGAGTCGTCTTCGAGTATCGGCGCGAACACCTGACCTGTTGGTGGGGTGCCCTGACAGTGGTTGGGGCACCCCGCTAGGGTGTTGTGATGGCAGCGAAGAAAGATCCTCGTTTGGCTCGGGCTGGTGTGTCTGGGTTCAATAAGCCGAAGCGGACTCCTAATCATCCTACGAAGTCGCATGTAGTTGTGGCGAAGCAGGGTGATCAGGTGAAGACGATCCGGTTTGGTCAGCAGGGTGTGAAGGGTTCCCCGAAGAAGCAGGGTGAGTCTGCTGCGTATCGGAAGCGACGTGAGGCGTTTAAGGCTCGTCATGCGTCGAATATTCGTAAGGGGAAGTTGTCGGCGGCGTATTGGGCGGATCGGGTGAAGTGGTGAAGAAACAGGTTTGGGATCGTCCGAATCCGAAGAAACGGTCGAAGCCGTTGAGTTCGGCAGCGAAGAAGTCGGCGAAAGCTGCTGCGAAACGTGCAGGTCGCCGCTACCCGAATTTGGTTGACAATATGAACGCTGCACGTCGGAGTTCGAGGTGAGTTGGACGTTCCGACCTCCGACCGATAACAACGTGTCGTTTGTCGGCGGTTTCGACAGTTACGGGTTCCGCGACGATTTCCATGTTCGCCTGTTCCGTTTCTTCGTGCCTGGTCCGCAGGGACGGAACGTGTTCAAACTTGTTGCCGGTGGTTATACGGAGAACGATCCGTCTGATCCTTCGCTGGTCGAGTTCGTGTATTACGGCGGTCACGAATATCAGATCGATGACGCTGAACGGTTGTTGTTGATCGCAGCAGGGTATGGGGCGAACATTGAAGCATCGTGAGAAGCATCCCGGTTTGGACGTTGATGGTTGTTTCGCCTGTCGTGTCGCTGGCGTTTCGTTTGCTGCGGCCGCGACGCCGAACCGGCGTGCCGAAGCGGACAGGATCAACCGGACCGAGTCGCAATGGGATCGGGACATGGCGTCGTACAAACGGTTGCGGAAAGACGGGTTGCAACCACCGAAGATTGATGGTGCCCGTGATCTTGAGACGAAGGCGACGGATCGGGTGCAAGTAGAAACGGGGATGTTGTGAACCAGCCAGCGAAGAAAACTGTTGCGAAGAAGAGTGTTGCGAAGCGCAGTGTCGCGTCGTTTCCTACGACCGCTCGGGTGGAGGCTGTAGCAGACGTGTACGCCGATATCGGTAGGCATCGTCTTCGTGCGAAACGCGGCGATGTGTTTGAGGTTCCGGTAGAGACGGTTGCTCAACTGTTAGAGTCTGGTGTTGTCCGAGAAATTTAGGAGAGATCATGCCTGTTCCACCTGGCGGGAAGTATATGAAGTCGAAGAAGCGTGCTTCTACGAACAAGGCTGGTAAGGCTTCGTTTGGTCCGGCGTTGTCGGCGAAGGAAGCGAAGAAGTCAAAGCGTAAGAAGTACTGATGACTACTGCGGCGACGCTGATTGATCGTGCTATCCAAGAACTGTTGGCGGGCACGATCGAGGAACGCAACAAGCTGGCTGTGGCATTGTCGGATACGACATCCACAACGGTGACGTTGACGTACCCGATCGCGTCGCTGCGAGACAACAGCATCATCCAGATCGAAAACGAGTTGATGTACGTCTGGCAGGCAGATGCCGCATCAAAACAGTTGACGGTTGAACGAGGTTACGGAGGATCGTCAGCAGCAACCCATGCGGCTGGTGTATCAACCGTTACGAACCCGAGGTTCCCACGACATCAAGTTTTCAACCATTTGAACAGTGACCTCGCCGACCTGTCATCACCAGTCAACGGCCTGTTCCAAATGAAAACATTGGACATCGCCTACAACGGTTCCGACCGGATGGTGAATCTCACTAACGTGACCGACATCATCGATTTGTACGATGTCCGATACCGTTACCTAAACGACGACTATCCGATCATCCGGAACGTTCGCCTGCTGCGGAACATGCCCACCACCGATTTCGCTTCCGGGCTCGTTTTAGCATTGGACTCGTTTGTTCGTGCCGGCACTCTCCGCGTGTTGTACAAGGCTCCGTATTCGCCGTTCGCGTCGCTGTCAACAACTGTTGCTGATGTTGGTGGCAGCAGTTCGTTGGAAGATGTGTTGGTGTATGGGGCGCAGATCCGGATGATGGCGGGTCGTGAGGTCAAACGAAATTTCACTGAGTCGCAGGGTGATACTCGACGCGGTGAAGAGGTGCCGCCTGGGGCGATCGCGAATTCGATGTTGCAGTTGCAGCGTATGCGTAGGGACAGGATCACTGCTGAAGCGGCCCGTTTGAATCGGGCTTATCCGGTGCGTATCAGAAAGTGATCTGATGCCGCTTCTGTCGTTCACTGATCCTTTTACGGGTGGCCCGTCGTTTTATACGGGAACAGCGGCTTCGTCCGACCTTGTTCCTTGGGTTTTCCCGGTGGCGATCAACGGACGCCCGTATCAGGTTGATACTCGAGCCAGGTTTGTTCGTGCGTTTGAGGACAGGTTGCGTCAGTCAACGGATGATGGTGCGATTCCTGGTGAGGCGACGATCAATCCGCAGGGTTTGTGGCGTCGAGCGCAAACGTCTTGGCATTTAGGTGCCGGGCAGGATTATGCGGATACGTCGACTACTGCGTCGGCGAACCGGTTCCGGTCTTCGAAGGGTGTTGATCCTTGGACTGAGGGTGTGTTGTCGTTGTTGCCTGCGACCGAGGTGGCGTTGGTTTCAACGGAAACAAATTTGCCGTTGTTGACGGTCGGTACGAGGGTGTTTGTTGGTGACGGGCCGACGTTGAAGCACACTACTGATCTTTCGTCGTGGTCGTCTTCGATCAGTTCTGGCGGTCCGGCTGGTTCTCCGGACATCACAGCTTTAGGTACGAACGGCACCGATGTTTATGTTGCGTACGACAACGCCGGTGTCTATACGCACACTCCAGGTTCTGGAACGGCAGCGTTGTTGTACCCGGCGTCGGGTAGCACTGCTTTCACTTTCACGTCGTTTGTGTACGCGAAAGGCTGGGTGTTGGCGTTGCACGACAACGACATCCACATCATTTCTAGTGGGTCTTCGTCGCACGCGGCGTTTTACACTCATCCGAACTCTTCGTTCTTGTGGGTTGGTGCAGCAAGCGGCCAGAACGTTGTGTACACGGCAGGACGCGCAGGTGACATTTCGCTGGTGTACAAACTCGGTTTGAAAGACGACGGCACCGGTTTCGATGTGCCGATCGTCGCAGCGGAACTCCCAACCGGTGAAAAGATCGTCAGCATCAACGCTTATCTCGGGTTCATTGTTCTCGGCACGAACCGTGGTGTCCGGTTCTGCACCTCAGATGAAAACAACGATCTGGTTGTCGGCCCGGTCATTGAAACCGGTGCAGACGTTGAGTGCGGTGTCGGGTTCGGACGTTTCTTCTGGTACGGGTGGAGCGACTATGACGCAGTGTCGACCGGGCTTGGCCGTCTCGATTTCGGTCAGCTTGTCGCGCAGAACCGGCCGGCGTTTGCGTCTGATCTGATGGCTGGTGATGTTTCGTCTGGTGTGCAGGGGGCTGTGAAGTCGGTGACGATTTTCAACGGGAACCCGGTGTTCAGTGTTGCTGGTGATGGTGTGTTCGCTCAGACGACCAGCAAGGTTGTTGAGGGTGTGTTGGATGCTGGCGTGTACCGTTGGGGTATCCCCGACAACAAGATTTTAGCGTTTGTTGATTTGCAGATGGAACCGTTGAACGGTTCTTTGAAAGTTGATGTTTCTTACGATGGTGGCCCAACGATCGAGATAGCGTCGTTTATCACTCAGCAAGCAACTTTCCAAACGTTCGATGGGCGTACTTCTCGTTTCAGAGAAAGCACGTTGACGATCAGGTTAGGTCGCGATTCTTCTGACGCGACGAAAGGCCCGGTGTTGCAACGCTGGCAGGCTCGTGCCGTTCCGGTGCCGACACGTTCCGAGTTGTTCAGCATCCCGCTGTTGTTGCATCCGATGGTGCAGATCGGCACTCGAGATTATTTCTTTGATGTTGAGTATGAACTGTTTTTGTTGGGACAGTTCGTGAGTTCCGGGCAGGTTGTCCAGTTCCAGATCGGCGAGTCGACGTATAAGGGTGTCGTTGAGAATGTGGAGTGGGAAACACTCGGATTTTTTGGTTCTCCAATTGAAGTTGAAGGTACCGCAACTGTGACGTTGCGGTCGCTAGCGTAAGGATTGTTATGGCTGCGAAGACGAGACGTGCGTATAAGGGCGGTGCTTTGGCGACGACGTTGTCGGCTCCGTTGAATGCTGGTAATACGACGTTTCAGATCACGGCGTATACCGGTTGGCCGTATGGTTCCGATCCGTTTTATGTGGTGGTTGAGCCTGGGACAGCGAACGAAGAGAAGATGTTGGTGACTCGTTCCGGGTCAACGGATTTGACGTTGAGTGTGGTGTCTGGTGGTCGTGGTGTTGATGACACGTCAGATTTGACGCATAACACTGGTTCGGTGATTTATCCGGTGTTCACGGCGGTGGATGCGGATGAGGCGAACGAGTTGGCTTCGACGTTGACTTCGAAGGGTGATTTGTTGACGATGGATTCAGGTCCGTCGTTTGACAGGTTGGCGGTCGGCACCGATGATTATGTGCTGGTTGCTGATTCTGGTGAGACAACCGGGTTGAAGTGGGCTCAGGTTGCGACTGCCAGTATTGAGGATGGTGCTGTTACTGAAGCGAAGTTGGCTAATAGTGCTGTTACTGACGCGAAGTTGGCTGACAGTTTGGTGACTGGTCGAGCGGCGGTGAATTACACGGGTACGACTCAGACGTTGGCGTTGACTGATGCTGAACGCACTTTGTATTTTGATAATGCTGCTCAGGTGACGGTGACGATTCCGACGAATGCTTCGGTTGCGTTTTTGACGGGTACTCGAATTGTTGTGTATTCGGCTGGTGCTGGTGGTGTTACGTTGTCGACTGCGGGTTTGACGGTTCTTGGTGCGAATACGACGTGTGATCAGTATGAGGCGATGTATTTGGAGAAGTATGACACTGATTCGTGGATTGTGATTGGTGGTACTTCGTGACGATTACTTCTTGGATGTGGTTGCCTGGGATTTTGTCGCAGCAAGGTGTTTTCGGTTCGTCAAATATTGCTATCGCTCATTTCAACAGCCCGTATGTCAGTGTGTATCCTTGGGTTGCTGGGTTCGGCACGAAGTACAGTGATCCTGCGTCGCTACCATCAGGAAATGGTAATGGTGTTGCGTTCACGACCGCTGGCGATGCGATCGCTGTCGCTCACAACCTCAACCCGCGTATCGCCGCCTATCCGTGGTCTTCCGGATTCGGAACGAAATACGCAGATCCTGCGTCGTCACTGCCAGCTAACAGCAACGGTGTCGCGTTCCCGGCCGCTGATGATGCGATCGCTGTCGCTCACAATAGCAGCCCATACCTCACTGTCTACGCTTGGTCTGCCGGGTTCGGATCAAAGTACTCGAACCCGGCGACATTGCCAGCAGATGACGGCGAAGGTGTTGCATTCACAACTGCTGGTGATGCAGTTGCTGTCGTTCACGCCAATCTTCCACTCGTCACTGTCTATCCGTGGTCTGCCGGGTTCGGAACAAAATACGCGAACCCTGCGGCGTATCCACCATTTACTTGTTTTGATGTCGCGTTCACGACCGCTGATGATGCGATCGCTGTCGCTCACGGGGTAACTCCGTATGTCACTGTTTATCCGTGGTCTGCTGGGTTCGGTACGAAGTACGCAAATCCTGCGTCGCTCCCGGCGTTCGGAGCTTCAGGTGTTGATTTCTCTGCTAACGACGACACGATCGCTGTGGCGCACTCCAACTCGCCGTATGTCACTGTCTACCCTTGGTCTGCCGGGTTCGGCACCAAGTACAGTGATCCTGCGTCGCTACCATCAGGAAATGGTAACAGCGTCACTTTCTCCGCTAACAGCGGTGCGGTCGCTGTGGCGCACAGCACCTCGCCGTATATCAGTGTGTACCCTTGGTCTGTCGGATTCGGCACCAAGTACAGCAACCCTGCGTCGCTCCCAGCAGGAACTGGTAACGGCGTCGACTTCGACTAACCCAACTTGAGGAGAAATCCAATGTCCAATGCAGAAATCCCCATGACCGCCGCCGAGCAGGCACAGCGAGTACTTGAGGCTCGACGTGCCGAGGTCGCCCAGTACGACGAGAACATCGCCATGTACGAAGCGATCGCCTCCACTCTTCCTTCAGAATGGCCTGAACACTTGTTGCAGCACAAGGGAACGAAAAACCATCAGGCTGCTGCCGCTCAGGCTGCTCCCGAAGATGTCGAGTTGCTCGCACAGTTGTTGATGCGTGAGCAGTGCGAAGCGTCAGCGAAGACTGAGAAACTTGAACGTACGAAAGCGGCTGCGATCCTCGCCGTCTTGGAAAGCCGCCAGCCGTGATCTGATGTCTGTCCTGTATCCGACCCGTTACGGCCGTAGGCTTGTCCCGCTTGATGATCTGTTCCGAGAACATCATGTCGACAAGATGCACCCCGAGTTCGCTCGACGGTTGCGCTGCTGGTTGGAAGCACAGGGAGGTCATGTCGGTATCGGTGGTTCGTGGCGTGACGACGGATCGCAACCCGACAAGCCAGGGTTCGCACCGGAGGGACGATCCTTCCACCAGTATCAGCGGTTCGGTTCTGGACTCGTCAAGTTCGCCGCTGTCGATCTCGTCTGCCGCAACGGATCGAACGTCCACCGGGCACCACGCTGGGATGAAGTGCCGGTGCAGGACTCCGCTATCGCAGCGAAATGGGGTGTCCACGCGAACGTGTCCACCGAATCGTGGCACATGCAACCAATCGAGATCGACGGCTGGGCGAGCTGGATCAAAGCCGGATCGCCTGATCCCAGACCGTTCTATCCGACACCTTGTTCACGTCCCAATCTGACACCGGAGATGACCATGCGCCTCGTTGACCCACCGCAACGCCTCCTCGACACGAGGCAGTCACGCACACCGAAGGACGGTGAGACGATCTTTGTTACGATCCCTGGCGGGGCGAAGGCTGCGTTCATCAATCTGACAGTGGTGCATCCTGCCAAGAACGGATACGCGTCTATGTTCTCGCCGGCGTCTGGTCGACCGGAAACCAGCAACTTGAACTATGTCGCCGGTCAGATCATTTGTAACACGTCGTGGGTGCCTGTCGCACCGAACGGGATGATCGGTGTCTATGTCTCTGCGGCGACGAACGTCATTGTCGATTTGCAGGCGGTTGCACAGTGAGCAACGGCACTCTTGCTATCGCGTTGGCGATCTTGGCACCTGGCGGCGTTCTCGCTGTAATGATTGAACGGACCCGCCGAGACAACAACAGAGATCACAGCCGCAACTCTGAACTGTTACATAAGATTGATGGTAAAGTGACTCAGATCGACGGCAAAGTTGACAAGGTTGATGAGAGATTGTTCACTCATCTTCAGGACCATTGGAAGGAAGACAGATGAAGAACGCAATCAAGTCTTGGGTGAAGGTTTTCGTGGCGACTGTGTTCGCGTTGATCCTCGCTGATGGTGTCGATCTTGCCGGGATCGGTGCGGATGAGGTGCGTGGCTGGCTTGCCGCTGGTACTGCTTCGGTGCTGCCGTTGATCATCACCTGGCTCGATCCGGATGATGACAGGTTCGGTCGAACGCGCTAATGAATCTTGCTGACCTGTTGGGTCAGGCACCACGAGCACCTGGTACGACGTGTTGGGTGGCGCTTGCCCGACAGGAGTTGCAGAGTGAGGATCGGGCAACGTTTGAATCTGCGCTGCTTGATCCCGGTGTGACTGCTGTCAGTTTGTCTGAGGCGTTGCATGTGTTGGGTGTTGATTTGGGCGCGCATACGATCAGCCGTCACCGTCGAGGATTATGCAAATGTCCGAGGTGAGAGTCGTGCCGCTCGAACTTGTTGAAGCGAATCGGTTTGTCGCTTTGCATCACAGGCATCATCAACCTGTAGTCGGACATCGTTTCAGTCTTGGAATCGTTGACAGCAATGATGTTTTGCGCGGAGCGTGCATCGTTGGAAGACCTGTTGCAAGATTGGGTGGTCATCCACGACAAACCGTGGAAGTCACGCGTTTAGTCACCGACGGAGTTGCTAACGGCTGCTCAATGCTTTACGGAGCGGCTGCTCGGGCAGCTAAGTCGATGGGATATCAAAGAATACAGACGTACATTCTTGATATTGAAACTGGTGTGTCGTTGCGTGCGTCGGGATGGGTTTGTGAAGGTGCGGCTGGTGGCGGTATTTGGAAACACACCGACAACAAGCCTCGTCGGACAGATCAACCAACAGGTCTCAAATCAAGATGGTCATTGACTTTCACGAACATGCCACCCAGAGACATCACAATCAATGTTGCTGATGCCGATGTGATGCAATTGAAGTTTGGTGGCATGTCATGACACTCGCCGCTGAGCTCGCTGCACGACAGCCGAGACTGTTGACGATCGACATCGAAACGCGTCCGCTCACCGCGCATGTGTGGGGTATACGAGAACAGAACATCGGCATCAACCAGATCGTGGATCAAGGCGGTGTGATGTGTTGGGCGGCGAAATGGCACGACGAGAAACGAGTCATGTTCTCGTCGGATTTCCATGACGGCCACAACGAAATGATTTTGCGTGCCTGGAACCTGTTGGACGAAGCCGACATCGTTATCGGCTGGAACCATCGTGCGTTCGACCTCAAACACCTCCAACGCGAGTTCGTGCTGGCCGGTCTGGGCGCTCCGACACCGTGGCAAGACGTTGACCTTCTACAAACAGTTCGGAGACGGTTCAAATTCCCGTCGAACAAACTTGATTGGGTGGCCCGTGAACTCGGCGTCGGCGCGAAACTGTCGCACACCGGCATGGACCTGTGGCAGCGTTGCATGGACGGCGACGAACGAGCATGGCGGCTGATGAAAAAGTACAACATCCAAGACGTAAAGCTCACCGAAACACTGTACGACCGGCTCCTCGGATGGGTGCCGAACCATCCGAACATCAACATGCTCCGCGCCGAACGGATCTCAGCGTGTTCCACATGCGGATCTCAGAACCTCGAGGGTGTAGGTGTCCACGTCACTGCGACACGCGCCTACGAACGTTTCCGCTGCAAAGATTGCGGTGCGTACTCTCGAACGTCGCATTCCGATCCTCGCCGTACACAGCATCGTCGTGGCGTCTGACTACGATCTGATCATGGCATCACCGAAAGTTCCGAACCCGAAACGATCAGCCCGCTACTACCGGGAGAACCCCGAGGCGCGTCGGAAGAAAGCCGAATACGAAAAGAAGTATCAGGCGCAGCCGGCGCAACGGAAGAAGGCTGCGGAGCGTCGGAAGTGGCGACGTGCGAACGGTCTCGAGGGTAAGGGCGGTCCGGATGCGTCGCACACGAAGGACGGGAAGTTGGTGCGTGAGTCAGCGTCGAAGAACCGTGCGAGGAACCGAGGTCGGAAATGATGTTGTGGGTGTGTCCGAAGTGCGGGCATGAATGGGCTGGTAACAGTTCGCGTTGCGAGCAGTGCGGTGCTCACGGCGACCCTGACTACGAGTAGGTTGCCAACTGTCACACCGTCTGGTTAGACTGCCTACCAGATCCCAACCATAGAAGGAGGACCCATGGCGCACACCACTGTGCTCAAACCGCCGCATGGCAGCCTAGATTGGCTTCGTCTGCGGCAACGCACCACCGGAGGTCATCCGGTCGTGTCCGCTTCGGAAGCTGCTGCTGTCCACGACGCACACCGGTTCATATCGAAGTACAAGCTGGCGACCGACAAACTCGCCGAGCAGCCTGTTGTGACCGAAACGAACGAGGCGATGGACCGAGGTAACCGTCTCGAACCGGTACTGCTGGACTGGGTGAGTGACAAGATCGGAGAACAAGTTTTCTCACCGGACATCATGTACCGGTACAGCGAACCCGGTGTTGAACTGATCGCCACCCTCGACGGTGTCACCGGCCATCCGGAGAACCCCGATCGGATCGTTGAGATCAAAACCTACAACCGTCTGTTCGACCCTGAGACGATGCCAGCGTACTGGTATTGGCAAGGTGTCCAGCAGGCGTTGTGCGCCGATGTTGACACGGTGATCTGGGGTGTGTTCGACGCGTCGCTGTCACTACACATCCACGAACAGCATGTGTCCCAACCGGAGAAAGACGATCACATTTTCGCCGTGTGGGATTTCACACAGCAAATCTCCAACGGGTCGATCCCCGAAGAGTGGGCTCGGACGTTCACCGATCTGAAAGACATCCCTGCCGATTCGAACAGTGTCGCAGATGTCACCGATCTGTCTGCACAAGTCGGAGAACTGATCGAAGTGCAAACCGAAATGCGCCGCCTGAAAGAACGAGAAGATTCGTTGAAAACGTTGCTCGGCGCACGACTCGGTTCGGCAACTATCGGCACGATCAACGGCGAAACAGCGATCACCTGGAAAGAATCGATCCGTGCCGGGTTCGACACTCGACGGTTCCAAACCGATCATCCGGACATCGCCGCCGAATACTCCACACACACCACCTATCGAGTGATGAGGACCAAGAAATGAGAGATGAACTGCTGAACGTCCTACACAGTTACGCTGTGCCCGATCCGAGAATCGTCGCGAAACTCCCACGATCCGGCACCCAACTCGACTACGTCGGCCACGCCGAAATCACCCGCATCCTGCTTGAGATCGATCCGATGTGGACGATCGAACCGGCAGCGTGTGACGACACCGGCCTGCCGGCGGTTCGTAACAACGGCAAAATGTTGGAGGCTGCGTTTTGGTTGACGTTGCTTGGGCATCGCCGTTACTGTGTCGGTTCGGTGGAGGCCCGCAAAGCGGACGCTGATCTGAGTAAGGAACTGCTGTCGGATGCGATCAGGAACGGTGCGATGCGGTTTGGTATCGCTTTGTCGCTCTGGTCGAAAGAGGAATGGCAGGCCGGTGATCTGATGCCTGCACCAGTCAAGAAGCCTGGTGCTGCGTCAACACAGGATCGTGTCGTCATGTTCAAGGTGGCGTGCGAGAAAGTCGGGTTGGATCCCGAACGGGTAGCCGAACATGCTGGTGTGAACCTCGGTTCGGTGGATGATGACGGATTGTCGAAGCTGCGTGCAGCATTTCAGGAGATGAAAGCATGAACAGGATCACAGTTGTTGGGAATGTCGGTCAGGATCCGCAGTTGCGGTACTCGCCGTCAGGGAAAGCGATCGTCAAGTTTTCGGTGGCTGACACCACCGGCAAAGACGACCAGAAGAAAACGGTGTGGCATGACGTGGTCGCGTTCGATGAACAAGCTGAGAACGTCGCCGCTCAGGTGGTGAAAGGTTCCCGTGTGGTTGTGACCGGACGGTTGAACAAGGAACCGTTCGAAGGGAAAGACGGTGTGAAGCGTGTATCGGTCGAGGTAATCGCCGACGAGGTCGGTGTGTCACTCCGCTGGGGTCAATCATCAAACACGTCTCGAGGGCAGACAGCACCCGAGGAGCCGTTCTGATGATCGATCCGTTTGTTGAGCATGTGACGCCGCCGTGCGGTTTGTGCGGTGAACGTTCCGTGATGCGGGTCGACGCTGACCGTTTGAAAGAATGGCGGAACGGCACGTTCATTCAGGTGGCGTTCCCTGAGATGACTGTTGATCAGCGGGAACAGTTGAAGACAGGGATCCATAAGGATTGTTGGGATTTGCTGTTCCCAGAACCGGATGCGATGTGATGTGGTTGGCGGCTCTGGTCTTCCTGGCAGGTATCGGGTTGCTGTTGATAGCGGAGAAGATGCGGTGAAGATCCGTGTTGAATGGGGTTGCGGCCGGTGTGCTGCACGGCTGGTAACTCATACGAAACTGACCGAACCTCCAGTTCATCGTTGCGGTTCGAAACGTCGCAGTGTTCCTCTTGTGGCAACAGATCCAGAACTCGCACAGAAAGCGTTAGGTCGTGAGTAAGCAACGGGCGAAAGGCACATCGTTCGAAACATTGATCGTCCGCTACCTGAACGACCACGGGTTCCCACACGCCGAACGTCGAGCATTGCACGGCACCGCCGACCTCGGCGACATCACCGGAACCCCAGGGATCGTATGGGAATGCAAAAACCATAAACAGTTGAGGTTGTCAGAATGGATGCAAGAAACAGCCGTCGAAACCGTAAACGCCGACGCAGAAATCGGTGTGCTCGTAGCGAAACGGGCAGGTCATGGCACAGCAGACAGCCAATACGCGATCGTCACATTGGAAACGATGGTCCGCTTATTGAAGGCCGCTGGCTGGTGACCGCCGCACTGCTCCCGCTGCTACTCGCCGGGTTGACCATCGCAGATCGCAGAAACCCGACCGTCGCACAACCCGTCGAACAACCCGCCGAGATCATCCCGGCGACAACCGTCGAAACGGTCGCGGCTACTGTCACAGCGACAGCAACACGAATCACCACCACCACCACCACCACCACAACAACAACGACGACGACGACGTTGCCGGGATGGACAGGACCAATCCCCGAACATTACGGTCCAGGCAGCGGCTGCACACCACAACAAGCCGACATCATCGCCCGCACCTACCGCACCTACGGGGCATCCGACGACACCATCCTCTGGGCACTCGGAATGATCTCGAGAGAATCAACGTGTGACAGCAGCGCACACAACGGCAACCGCAACACAGGAGATAACTCGTGGGGAATCTGCCAAATCAACGCTCTCGCCGGCCACTTCACAACGAACGGGATCGTGAACGGATACGACCCGTACCGGTTCGCCAGCGACTTTCAACACAACGTCGACGCGTGCGCCGTACTCTGGTCGTATTGCGGGCGTGGACCTTGGAACTACGGCAACTACTACTGTCAGCAACCAGAATCATGAACGACAAACAAAAAATCTTGGAACTTCACGTCCGCAACGACAAAACTTTCATTCTGCTATCAGGCCTCTACGACTGGATCAACAGTGTCCACCCCGAAATGATCGCCGAACTCCCGTACGGGCTCAACGCCCAAATCCTGTACATGCTCGGCGACATCGAATACAACGAAGTTCAAACATGGGATGACTCGATCGTCACCGCGTTCGTTGCGGAACTCACCGAAATCCACGAAACGTGCATCATCACCGGCTGCAACATCTGTTCAGGGTTACGCACCTACGAGCAGTGGCGGCAATCACGATGAAACAGGCACAAAAAGTTGACCACCCAGCCCATTACACCCGACATCCGTCAGGGATCGAGTGCATTGATGTCGTCAGACACATGAACTTCAACCTTGGCAACGTCATGAAATACGTGTGGCGCAGCGGAGAGAAAAACGGCGAGCCTGCTCTTGACGATCTAAAGAAAGCAATGTGGTATCTGGATGATGAAATCCAACGACTAGAGGCTCGTCGTGACTGAACGCAACTTGTGGATGCAACAAGCCGCCTGCCGCGACCTCGGCCCACGACTGTTCTTCCCAGAACGAGGCGAACCAGTCTCCAAAGCAAAAAAAGTATGTGCCACCTGCCCCGTCACCGAAGAATGCCTCGCATACGGCATCGCCGAACGGATCGGCATCTGGGGAGGTATCAGCGAATCGGAACGTCGAGCAATGTTCCGAGGGAAGAAACGACCGTCGAAACGCATCCACCACGGCATCTGGGAAAGCTACCGTAAATGCCAGAACAGCAACAACGGTGAAGCATGCCGCTACTGCTCATACGCGTGGGAAAGGTACACGAACCCGTGAGTTTCGTTGTAGAACACTGCCGGGACATCGCCCACCAAGAATCGAAAGCGTTACGGCTCCTCCTCCGAGCGCACGGCCGCTACCCGAGAACACGCCCAGCGAACATTTTCGAAGGGTTGCCGATAGGGGCACCGAACTGCAACGACCCGTCGTTCTCGTCGCTGTACCAGCATCGAAGCCGGAAAGAACCGGCATGTGAAGCATGTAAAATGTGGCGGCGACACCTCGAGAAACATCGCGACAAGTAAGAGTGGGAGTGCAGTGTTCCCCTACCGGAACGTAAGAGTGGGAGCGCACGACAAGACCACCACTAACGACCTGTGCCCGCCGCCGGGTCGACGGTCGGGCTCGGCTGGTGTCGGGACGCGTCAAGGCCCGGCCACCGTGGTAGGTAGCCGGGCCTTGATGGTCGGTCAGAGTGCGAGGAGTAGGGCGATGCACCCGACGGCG